>Ga0265299_10003197_pt1 | contig 16153 bp, 13 predicted proteins | sample AusTroGonzalo_MG_4_FD_193485 | JGI IMG/M metagenome (GOLD analysis project Ga0265299, IMG submission 193485) | Bovine rumen microbial communities from tropical cattle in Woodstock, Queensland, Australia - Gonzalo_02 | ecosystem: Host-associated > Mammals > Digestive system > Stomach > Rumen ... | reverse complement strand
CGCAATGTATAGATATACCAATGATGATCAAATTTATACATCATCAGCAATACATCGCCTACCAGGTTATTATCCACCATATAATATTGAATCATTTGCAAGTTTTAAATTTATAGTAGCGTCATACGAGAATAATAATAATAATATTGACATTAAATTAGTAGATAGTAGATGTTAAATGAATATAGTAGTAATTAATAGAAATCAAGAAAATAAAATTAATTTAATGGAAGAAAAAATACATGATTTTAATCATGTATTTTGTTTCGATAGATATAGACCGAATGTTAATGTTCCATCCGTTTATAATGATGATGGTATTGGATTTCTTGCGGGTAAATGTAGAGATATTGGCGCTGAATATTTTAATTATAAAGGCGATTTTTTATTCCTTGATGGTGATAAGGTTCCAGAAGGCGATTTGAATATCATTCCAGAAATCGGCGCGGATTGCGTTTTATTAGGCGTAGGTAAAAATGATCATCGTCAATTTATGCAGCAGGAAAATATAACGAAGGAATATAATTGGGACGAAGGTTTCGATTATAAAAATCCATTAAATTTTGTATATAGCTGTGGTATTTATCTTTCACAAAAAGCAGTTGATTTGATGAGAGAAACAAATGGCGGTAGAATATTTCATCCTTGTTTCGATGGAATTTGGGGTGATGAAGACCGTTGGATTGGTGATGTTTTAGGTTTTTATAAAATTCCGATTTTTTATACTACAAAGGTAATTTTGTCTGGACATATTACTTCTACTAGAGATGATCCGATGTCTGAAAAAGCGCAGAATTTACATATAAATATGATAAAACGAATTCATTTGAGACAGGAAAAGTTGGGATTACAGTTCTAATTTTTTATAAATAATATAAAAATATTAAGGAGAAAAAATGAATTTGAGAGAATCTTTGCAACTTTTGGGTAATTGTGGTTATACAATTACAAGTGCAAAATTAAATGAAATGTCTCGTGCATCTGACCGTGTTCTTGGTCATGATTCTGTAGAAAATTTGCTTTATATGCTTGCTGATTGGAAGAAACAGTATGACAGAACTGGTAAGAATGCTACATTAGGTCAATTTGCTAAATTTGTTCAAGAAAATGGTATTAGCTGGGATTTAATTAATGGCCTTAACTTACCAGGATTGCCAAGAACAGAACCACCTACACGTTCATCTAGGAGAATCTATTTAGATTCTATTATTGCTTCTTTACAAGAACAGCTTGGCCAGAATGTTAGTGACGTTCGTAACCGTGTTGATTTAGGCAAGGATGATTACGATAGATTAATCGATACCTTCTGGGATTATTATGAAAAGAACCGTGATGGTGAAGATGTTTCTGCACTTGTTGATTCTGAAAATTTCCAAGCACTTATTAGATTGTTTGCTGAAGAACCAGATACTGCAAGAGAAGTCTTTGGCAGAAACTTTGATAAGGCTAATAGTAAGTTACAGAGATTTATTAATCCTGATTCCCCAGCTGCTTTGATTGGCGAATTCTGGGATTGGTATTATGCTAAGAAGGCTGGACAGGATGTTGATTTTGATCCAGAAAAGGCACAAAAGATTGCTGACTTGCTTGAAACACCGAATGCTAAGGATGAAATTTTCGGCGGTAATGGTTCTTACTATACTGTTCTTAGAACAATTAGTAACATCGTCGGTAGACAGCTTGGTCAGAGAGATGCAGACTTCGATTACGATTCTTTGAATGGTGATTTGAGCCTCTAATATATTGTTTCAGATAACATTAAATAAAAAGGGTTGACATTAGTCACCCTTTTTTCTATATTTAGAAAAAATTTATAAGGAGATATAAAATGATAGTAATCGCTTGGACGATTGTTGCTATAATTGCTCTTTTTATTATTTGCAGTTGTATAAAGAGTTGCGTTAGAATGGCAACAATGGAACGCTTTAAAAACGTTCCCATTCAAACACATACTTTAATAACAGATAAGAATAAAATTATTCAGTCATTATTTGATGATGATGTTGAAAAGTTTTTCAAATATAAAGGTATAACATTCTGGTATTATAAGGATTCAAAGGATTATTTTGAAAAGCAGAGTTATAGTATTGCTGATGTAAAAAATAAGATTGCACAGAGGTATGATGAACTCAAAAAAGAACATCCAGAAATTACAGATTTTTTTGTTTCTATGACAAAACAAAATAGTTATTTGACTTGGGAATTTGATCCGATTGACTTAAACGCTTATGTTCCGCCAAAGTCAACTAAGGATATTTGTATTGATGAGCTTAATAAATTAATAGAAAACAATAAAATAAAGGAAAAAACATGACATCTAATATGATCTACCCAATACTTATCGGAATTGCAGTAATTGCGTTAAGTATTCTCTTTTTTGCGTCTTATATCAAAGCCGCACCAGATGAAGTTAAAATCATTTCTGGTTTCCGAGAACTAAGGACAATTATCGGACATTCAGGATTTAGAATTCCGTTCCTTGAGCAAGTCGATACATTAAGCTTAAAGCTTATTCCAATCGACGTTAAGACCTCCGGTATTCCAACGTCAGATTATATTAATATCGCAGTTGATGCAGTCGTTCAGGTCAAAATTTCTGATGAAACTGCTGATATTAAGGTTGCTGCACAGAATTTCTTAAATAAGAATCCAGATGAAATTAAGAAGATGATTACTGAAGTTCTTGAAGCAAATATGAGAGAGATTGTTGGTCAGATGGAACTTATCAAACTTGTCAATGACAGACAACAGGTTTCTAAGAAGGTTCTCGAAAATGCTTCTCCAGACCTAAAGAAACTTGGTATTGTTATTCAAACATTTAATATTCAGAACTTCTCTGATACAGCAAAGGTTATTGAAAACCTTGGAGTTGATAAGGCAGTTGCAATTCAGAAAGCGGCAGCAATTTCTAGAGCCAATGCAGAAAGAGATGTTAAGATAGCTCAAGCAGTAGCAGCTAAGGAAGCAAACGATGCACAGGTTGCATCTAATCTCGAAATTGCACAGAAACAAAACGACTTAGAAGTTAAGAAAGCTGACCTTAAGAGAATTTCTGATAGTAAGAAGGCTGAAGCTGATGCCGCATACGAAATTCAGAAACAAGAACAACAAAAGACCATTAATATTGCAGCTGCAGCAGCTGAAGTTGCAAAGCAGGAAAAGCAGATTGAAATTCGTGAAAGAATGGTAGCTGTTAGACAGAAGGAACTCGAAGCCGAAATTCAGAAGAAAGCAGAAGCAGAAAAGCAAGCACAAATTCAGAAGTCTGACGCTGATCTTTATAGACAACAGAAGGAAGCTGAAGCAGCACTCTTCACACAGAAGCAACAGGCTGAAGCTATTAAGGCTAAGGCTGAAGCAGATAAGGAAAAAGCATTCGCTGAAGCTGCAGCAACCAAGGCTAAGGGTGAAGCAGAAGCTGATGCTGTAAAGGCTAAGGGTCTTGCAGAAGCAGCAGCACTTGACCAGAAGGCGGAAGCTATGAAGAAATATGGTGATGCAGCAAGACAGGAAATGCAGCTTAGAACTATCGAAAAGTATTTCGAACAGTTACCAGCTATTGCAAGTGCCGTTGCAAAACCGATGGAAAAAATTGGCAATATCAATATGTATGGTGAAAGTGGTACTGCTAAGCTCACTGGTGATATTACCAAGACACTTACACAAGTTTCTAGTGGTTTGACTGATTCTCTCGGTATCGACCTTAAGACTGTTCTCGGTTCTATGTTCGGTGCACATCTTGCAGGACTTGAAAAGAAACCAACACAGGTTCCTACTGAAATTGCAAAGAATGATCCAACAGTTCCAGCCACACCAGTTCAAACTACTCCAGTAGAACCTCCTGTTCAAATGTCTGAATCTGATATTGAACAAGCAGCAGCAGCTTTTCTTAGAAAGCGCAAGCACTAATAAGAAATAGTTTAAATAAAAAGATCAGACTTATGTCTGGTCTTTTTGTTGTATTTTTAAAAAATTAAAATATTTTTACATTTAATAAATAAGAAAATAGAAAAATACTATATTTGTTATTGATTATGAGAACAATCCAGACAATACAAAATCAATATGATAATATCATGAAGCCATTAGTATGGTCGGATAAAGTTGCAAAGAATTTTTTAAATTGTATAAAAAATCCAATTGTAGTAGAAAAGAAAGACATGATACCGCAATGGAAGATTTGTACGGTTAGCGACACTAAAAGACGAACTGAAAGTATTGGTTCTACTGATGTTTTAATTTTAGATTATGATGATCCGAATTATAGCATAAAGGAATTTGAAGATAGTTTTAGAGAATATTTCTATATATTACATACTTCACATTCTTATGATGGAACAAATCAGAAGTTCAGAGTATTTTTGTTTCTTGATAAAGAATATGATATAAATAGAATGTTTTATAAATGTTTTAATCAAGCATTTAGTCCATATCATTTTCTTGTAAATTATTTTTCACATGCAGATAAAGCAAGTTTTGTAAAATGTCAATTTTTTAAAGTTCCAGCAATAAAATATAAAGGAGCGCCTTATTATTACAGTTGTCATAACGGTAAGTTATTTGATCCTGTTAATGCAATTGGGTTTGAATTTAAAATGGCTTATGAATATTGCATAGAGAAACAAGAAGAACATCTTAAACAACTTGAAAAAAAAGCAAAGTGGTATCGTAAAATGCATGGTTCAATCGATTTAACGAATGCAAAACAATATATAAATGAAAAGATTGAAACATGCGAAGCTGGTGGTAGACATATGCAGATTTTAGGTCTAGCTTGTTGGTTTAAGAAGATTGGTGGAACGTTTAAAGAATTTGAGGAAATAATGCCATCATGGGCTGATAAAGGTTTCCATAAACAGATGGAACATATTAGACATGAATGGGATAGATTTAGGTAAGTATGAAAGACGTATATCAACAATTATGGGAAGCATTCAGTGATATATATTTCGAAGAAGTTCCGCACAAATATACAGATAGCTACGGAACGAAATATACATCAGTTACTACATTTGTCGGTCAACTTGAAATGGAAAAAGACTGGGATTTAATTGCAGAAAAAGCGATTAAGAAAAAAGATAGTCAATATAAGGGAATGACTGTAGAACAAGTTAGAGCCGCTTGGAAAGCTTCAGGTGACTATGCATGTCAGTTAGGAACTTATGTCCATAGTGTTATGGAACTTGGCTGGCAAAATAAGGAATTTTATCCTGATGAGAATGTTCTTGCAAAATATCCTGGAATGAAAGAAGACTTTGAATATAGAAAGCAAAGATGTAAGAAAGCTTTGGCTATTTTAAAAGAACGTTACATTCCTATCAAGAATGAAACAATTGTTTATGACCGTGATTGGCAATTGTGTGGAACTATTGACTTTTTATGTTATAACAAGCATAAGAAATGTGTTTCAATTCTTGACTGGAAGACAAATAAAAAATGGGATTTCAATAATAGGTATCAGAAACTCAAAGCACCATTCGATATGATGGATGATTGTAATATTAATCATTATGAGTTACAGTTGAATACCTATAAGGCAATTTTAGAGAAACATACGGATATTAAAGTTGGTGAAATGTTATTGGTTCAAATTCCAAATAAAGAAAAGGAATTAATCGAAACACATCAATGTAAGGATTGGCAAAAAGTCTTAGTTCCGTATTTAAACAGTTTACATAAAAAATAGAGGTAAAAATGAAAGTATCAGAAGTACAAATTACAAATTTTCAATTAAAGCAGTTATTCGAAGAGTTTAATCCTCGATTGATGGCAGACGGTATTAATTCTAAATATTCATGGTTTATGTATAAAAATTGTGAAATGATGGCACCGTTATATAATCAGTTGATGAACGAACTTTATGACGAACGTAGGGAACCTGATTTTCCTAATATGTTCAACGAGGGACAGCTTCTTATAGAGAAATATTGTGATCGCGATGATGAAGGTAAAAAGATATTAGATAATGCAGGTAATCCGGTAATTACAAAACAAAATGAAGAATATATTAAGGATTATCAAGCACTTAGGGAAAAATATAAAGAATTATTTGAAAAAATTGATAAGAAACAGCAAGTAAACAATGAAATTTTTCTAAAAAATGTTAGTTTTATGGCTACTCAGTTAGAATTATCAGAATTTCCAAATAATACAAAACCTTATATTATTGGTATTCTCGGTTATTAATAGCAAATAACAGTATAAAATAAAAACCGTCTTTTATTAGGCGGTTTTTTATTATAAATAATGTAAGATGATAACTAATAAAGATATCTTTAATATAAACAAGGTTGCAATACCTTTTACTAAGAAAGAACTTGAAAACGTAATTAACCAGACGGTAACGAATGGTTATGTTTCAACTACATATGAAAATTTAGTTCAAACATTAGAAGAAATTTCACGAGCCAAGGAATATCAGGTTATTTTAAATCCCAATGAAATTTTTACATCGTCTAATAATCCGTTAATTCATGATGATGTTTTAATTAGGGTTGAGGGTATGCAGACCTATTCAGAATTTATTAATAATGTTATCCAGGATGCAGATGATTATGCATGGACCAATTTTATGACTTATTCTGAAGTATTCAAGGATGATATTAAGAAATTGAAAACTTTGGCATATAAAAAATTTTTATGGAATTACCATAATATTGATACGTGGTTTAATGAAAATAATATTGGTTTGATTGATGAGGATAAAAATAGTCTTGTAAATGATTTTATATTATTTAAAGAAAGAGTATTGTTAACGTCCGATTTTGAAAAGTTCATAGAATGTTGTAAAGTAGAAGATGTAGAAAATGCGGTAAAATATATCATAAAAAACGGTTGTGAGTTGTTGAAAAAATACAAAGTTGAATTGAATAATCATATCAGTACAGATAATAAAAGACAAGCAACTATTGTATTAAGAAATCCTATTATTACTAAAATTTTCTTACAATCTTCTGCTGCATCTCGTTGTAAGAAAGACTGGCCAAAAATTAAGTTTACAACACTTGATAAGAAATCATTTGATTCTATTGGTATTTGGGAAGTTTAAATTATGGCATTTACAGTTAGAGAAATTATTAGAAAAGAGGGCAAGACAAGACGTTTCAGTGCAATTCCTGAAATGATGAATGCCGATTATTGGGAATTTAAATATATTACAAAAAATACTGATTTCCAGGATCAGACAATTTATGGTGGTATTGTTTATGACAAAAAAACGGATCCGCCTTATCCTAAGCCATATAATAATGTTATAGGAACTATTTTTTTCAGTTCTGAACCAGAAATTTTATATTTATCAAATGAAATTAGCAATGTTATTATCGATACAGAACCGCCGAAGTTTATTTCAGAAAATGTACAATATGTAACGTTTCATGAAAACCGAGTATGTAAGTTTACGTTTGAATCCGATACATTGATTGATGTATGTCAATTAGTAATTAGAATCGGTGATAAGATATTATGTAATTGCAAAAGAAAAGGTCCAGAATATTTTATTTCTGATGATATTTTAAATATTACATTAAACAAGGTAAAAAATCAATATATTTTATCATTTACCTTGCCAAAATATAGTACTGATATAGAAACGGGTATCGAATCAGGTATTTCTGTCGACGTTCTCAATCAAAATCAGCTTACTGTAGAAATATGGGATATTGCAGCGAACCATTTGGAATATACTACCCATAATAAATGGCAGGATTTAAATGGGAATATTGATGATTTAAAGCCATTAATTATCGAATTCATAGAAACAATTCCACCGGATTTACTTATTTCAAAAAATGTAGAAGGAAAGGTTCTAGTAAAAATTACGAATCCGAATGAGTCATTAAAAGAAATAAAACCGACAATAGATTTATTTGATAACAGTATTGGTTATTTTGATCCTAACGCGGTAGAAGGTGTGAAAGATATGAAAACTGGAAGATATACAGGTGTTTGGAAATTTTATATAACTAATATTAATCAAAAAGGAATGGTAAATGTTGAAGCCTGGATAGATATTGATAATAACGATATTAAAGAATATGTAAAAAACAGAACATATGCAAGTGCTTCATTAGGGCCGTTTATTTACGAGGATGAAGGAAGAAAATATAAATTTAACGGATATACTCCAGTATATTTAAATGACGACCTTTATAAAAGTTTTGTAAAGTATGTAGAAACATTTTTGAATACATCACAAGAAAGCTTATCTACCGGCAATCGTATAAGTACATTGGAAAAAATTGCTAGAATAAATAATTTTATGGATCCGTTTATGACGGAACCGCCGTATTTAAGTGAATATTCGAAAGAATTTAATATAGAAGTAAACCCAAACTTAAATGAATATATATATTACCTAAATCATCAAAAGGATTAATCAATGGATATTGAAAAAATACCGGAACATTATAAACAAGAAGCATATCGCTTGATAAGATCTATATATAAATTTATTCCTTATTATAATAAAATAAAAGGAACTTATATAGGTATGCATTTTGTTCTTAATATGATGGGTTTATGCGCTTCAATCATTGAATTGTGGTCGGATAAAAAAGATCTTAAAAATTTTTCTACCGATACAACATTTTATAGAGAAGACGAGATTTATGCGACTAGAAGATTTATATCGGAAGTAGGTAAAGCAGATATTAAGGATTATTATTTAACATCTAGGTTCGATATTGATATTAATTACCATATCGGTATTTCGCTATCTGAATTTAACGGTATGGCAAATACAATTAATGATATTATACTTGCAATTAAACCAGTCACTAGATGTTTAAGAAAATTATTTTATGTTTTAATAATTAATACAAATTTACATTTTAATTATATTTTCCAAAATTATGGCAAGGAAGTATCATATAACACTGAGGATGAATATTACGGATTAAAAATGAGAACATTTGATTATCTGTGGTATATAAATGAAATACCGTTATATATTAATAAGACAAAATACAATAATAATCTTAAACATTTGGATAAAATATTTTTACCATTTAATACATTGGGTGCAAGATACAGAGAAAATGCGAAATATACATTTAATAATTCATATTTTAATTTAGTAAATCTCGATACCCGTCTTAAAAAATCGCATCAGCTTCAGCTACAGTTTAAAATATATGTTAGAAAAAAGTCAGTTCCTGGTGATATAAAAGAAACACCAGAATTACGAGGAATGATAGGCGATGATCTAATTATAACAGCTGAAAATAACGGTATCAGTATAGAATTTAAGGCTTTGAGTTTAAAACAAATATTAAATAATAATAATTTTTTCCCGGATGAACCAATTGAAAATTTAGATATATTTTTCGCTACACATTTTGTGATGGTATTGGGAACTGATTATGTTTTTCAGGATAAGGGCTGGTATGATTGGAATATTATTGATCTTCTTGATGAATATTATAGTTTGATCGGTGAAGATACAAGTAACTTTATAACACACTTCCAATCTGAAGATGGAACAGCGATTTTAGTATCTGAAGATTCTGAAGATTAAATCTAATAAAAAAATACAATAAAAAGGGTTGACAAATGTTAATCCTTTTTCTATTTTATTTAAATTAGAAAAATTATAAATATATATTGAAATATATAAAAATATAAGGAATAAAAATGAAAAAGATAATCGGAATAATATTATTTTTAGCTGCTTTTGTTTTTTCAGCAGATTATAAGCCGTTTAACTTTGGAACTATACCACAAGATTCTGCTTCCCAACAAGCAGAGTTTGAATATATGCTCAAATATAAATTGTTTGGTAGAGATTATCTTACAATAGGTAATGATGTTATAATTCAGGATAAGTCAGGTTGGAATGGTACAGCTGGATATATGACAGCTAATGCTAGATTGATTCTTGGTGGCCCTGTATTGGTAAATGGTAATATTACATACGGTGATCAGCCTACTTTGACTTCTGGGCCAGTTAGAGCTAATACTTATACATATCAAAACCAGAATGGTGCATGTATTAATGGATATGTATGTTTAAATGATGTCAGTAATTCTAAAGTAAATCATTGCTCAAGCGATAGTATATTTAATTCTTCATCACAAGTTTGCATAGATAGTGTTCCAGCTGCACCAGTAAATCTTTCTATACCTACTATTAAATGGCCAGATACTATTTCCAAGAGTATTATTTTTGATAGTCAATTAAATGGCGATGTAAAAACTATTGTTGTTCCGGATGGTAATGAACAATACGATATTTATCTTGATACTATTCAGTTTAAGCTTGACCATCAAAAACTTCAAATTGAAATGCAGGATGGTGGTAGACTTACTCGTATTTTTGTAAAGCATTTCTTATATCATGACCATGGTCAAATTCAAGTAGTTTATAGAACAGACTCTACAAATTATGCATTATCACAGAGCGATTATCGTGGAAATGTAATTATCTATACTGATGAAAGTATTAGTATTGAACATTCTGATAATTCTATTATGCAAGGAACTATGATTTCTACTAAAGAAATTTATCTTGCTTGTAATATTAATTTTGCTGGTCAATTACTTGCCAATCAATTAAGAATTGGTGATACTTATAATGGTAAAAATTTCAGATTTGTTAAGTATAATCCAGATACAATAGATGTTAAGCTTGATAAATATGGTGGTTTGTATGAAAACGATTCTACTGTAATTATTCCTATAGAACTTAGTGATACTACTGATATTAATGTTTATTTTACATATTGTATTAATTTAAAAGATGGTGTAACAATAGAAGATTTCAATGTTCCACCAGTATTTCCTGTATGTAATAATAATGAAAGTAAAAAGGTAGTTATTCCAACAGGTTCTAAATTACCAAATATACCAATACAGGTTAATGTTAAAGTTGATACACTGACTGAAAATGAATATATGTATGTAAAAATTACAGATATTTCTGGTGCTATTTTGCCGAATGGTAAGACTGACGGTGAATTGAAAATTAAAATTATTGATGCACCAAATTCACATGTAAAATTTGATACTACAGCAATTTATAGGTTTGCAGAAAATAAAACGGGTGTAGTTGATACGATTAAGGTATTGAACAGAAGGGAAACTACAAGATTTTATCTTGATTCTAGTTGGACAGATAGATATACATTAGATACAAATTCTGGTGAATTAAAACTGGTAAAATATCCGTTAGATTATGAAGCATCCACTGTTGATATGATTAAGGTCACATTAAAAGATACAGGAGATGTTTCAATAACTCGTCTTATTCCTGTTGGTGTAATTGATGTTAATGAAGCACCATCCATTAAAGATACTACATTTGTATTAAATGAAAATATACCGATTCCGTCTATTATTGGAACATTAAATTCAACAGATCCAGATAAATCGATAGAATTTACAAAGAATGAGTTTAAAATTGTAAAAGGTGATTCTAATTTTGTAATTGATAAGAAAACTGGTAGAATTACCGCTACAAAGATATTTAATTATGAAATAGATTCTACTGAATATAAATTAACGGTATTTGTATTTGATGTCGATAATTCGACAACCTTATTTGATAGTGCTACTGTAACTATTAAGATTAGTAATACCAATGAAGGTCCTAAGTTCAACACCAAAGATACTACATTCTTTGTTGATGAAAATATTGCTCCTGGTATAATTGGTAGTATTCCTGCTATCGATGAAGATGGTGATAAGATTACTTACAAGATTGTTGAAACTGTACCATTTACAATCGATACGGCTGGAAATATCAGTTCTACAAGAGAATTCGATTATGAAAAGGAAACAGGATTTACATTCAAGGTCGTTGCATCTGATGGAACTTTATCTGATACGGTCAAAGTAAGTGTTAGGGTTAATAACGTTAACGAACCATGCGAAGTTAAGGACACAACATTCTCTGTTAAGGAAAATACTACAGGAAAGATTGGTAATGTAAATGCAACTGATAAGGACAAGGATTCTATCTATGGAACTATCAAGTATTCTATCAGCGATTCTATAAATTATCAGATTGATAAAGATGGTAATGTATTCGTTAAGGTTCCATTCAATTATGAAGATAAGGCAGTTGATTCTGTTAAGGTTTATATTACAGATGGAACATTCAAAGATACTGCTACTGTTGTAGTTAAGGTTATCGATGTTCCAGAAGATATTGTTATTACTGGTAAGGTTGAACCAGTTAAAGAAAATACAGAGCTTGGAACGCCAGTTGGAGTAATTACAGGTAAAGACGGTGACAGCACAGATGTTACATATTCTATCAATACTACTAATTTCAAGATTGACCCAATTACTGGTGTCATTACAACTAATTCCAATATCGACTACGAAACTAAATCTGAATATCCTGTAACTGTTACAGTAAAGTCTACTGACGGTTCCAAGAAAGATACAACATTTACAATCAAGGTTATAGATGTCGATGAGCCAGTTCACGCTAAGGACACAACATTCACTGTTCCTGAAAATATGACTGGTGAAATTGGAAAAGTAACTGGGGAGGATGAAGATGGAAAAGCTGTTAAATTTACTTGCGATGATACTATGCATTATCATATCGATTCAATTAGCGGTATTATTGATGTATTAAAGCCGTTTGATTATGAAAAAATACAAAAAGATACTTTATATGTTATTGTTTCTGATATAAATGGTAATAAAGATACTGCTAATATTATTATTAATATAAAAAATGTTAATGAAACACCAGAATTATTGACTAATGATACATTATCTGTTCCTGAAAATTGTAAGAATTGTATTGTTGGAATTATTACTGCAATTGACCCGGATAAAGATCCGATTAAATATACAGTAAAAGAATCAGGTTTTACGATTGATTCTGTTGGTGTTTTAAAAACTACTAATCCGTTGGATTATGAAAAAACTCCAAAAGTAACGGTTACCATTATTGCTAAAGATCCATCTGGCGCAGCAGATACCGCAACATATAAGATTAATGTTACAGATATTAATGAACCAGTTCATGTTAATGATACAACATGTACTATAAAAGAAAATTATACTGGAACAGTATGTAAAATTTCGACTACGGATGAAGATGGAACATTGCCAAAATATATGGTAATAGATACAGTTAATTATTCTATTGATTCTACAGGTCAGTTGGTAATTAAGAATCCAATAGATTATGAAAAGAAAACAAAAGATACTGTAAAAGTTATCGTAACTGATGGTGAATTTTATGATACTGCTAAGGTAGTTATTAAAGTATTAGATGAAGCGGAAAAAACAACGATTACCAGTGTTGACAATAAGCCGAAAAAAGATACAATAAAGACAAATATACCGGATCATAATATTGAATATAATATTTGTGAAGGAAAGAAATGTGATGATAATAATATTGATATTAAAATATATAATGATACAACAATTAAAGTATGTAATGAAAAAAAGACTTCTTGTGACAAGGTAGTATTTTTGTTCAATGATGCACCGCCACTTGTTACTTTAACAAATGCAAAATCTACAGAAGCATTAATAGATTATATTACTATTGAAGAAGAAAAAGATGATAAAATTTATGTCAATAAGAAAGAAAATCCAATTACTGTAACAGTTAAGGATACAGTCAAGAAAACAGAAAAGAAATTTGATATAATAGTCAATCTTGATACTATTCCGACAAAAGATATTAAATTTAAAGAATATAATTATCTAGTTAATGAATCTAATGCAAAAATTACACCTATAGGCAATAATAAAGCAGAATTATCAGAAGTTATATCAGTTGATGGTATTAAGGTAGTAGTTACTAAAGAAATCAACCAGAAAACTGGTAAAGCAGTAAATAAATATCAGACAGTTACGTATACAAAGAAAGTCGATAATAAAAATGTTTCTGTTACATATAAAATAGACAATACTACTGGTAAAAAAATTTCAGATTATGAAGTTTCGTATATGGTAGATTCTTGTACAAAGGTTACATATACAGTAAATGATAAAAAGGAAATAGTTAAAAATAAAGAAGGAAATATTACATATAATATTACATATGATTATATAGATGATTACGGTAACAAGGCCTCGGCTGCAGTAGAAATTGTTTTTGATAACATTCCTCCAAAAGTTGAAATTCTTGTTCCAGAACCGATGGAACAGTTTAATACTAATGCTGTTTCTGTCAAATGGACAGTTAATGGTATAGTTCAAGATACGTTAACTTTACAAAGATTAGAAAAAGGTTACAACTATATTATTAGAAGATATGTAGATAAAGCAGGTAATGTTGCAGCAGATACAATTATGGTATCTATGAAAGAAGCAAAGGATATAGATATCGAATTGATTAATCCAGTAACGATGATTGATCAAAACAAGGTTGATGAATATTATTCAGCTGGACATAAGTATAATGCCAAGAAACCGTTTGATGTTAAATTTGTTGAACCAAAGAATAACACAGTACCCGATGTAGTTGGTATCGGATTTAAAGTAAGTCTTGTATTACCGTCTGTTTCACCCACTGGTTCTTTAGCATCATTGGATGATATTGTAAAAAATAATCAGATTCCTGTTGATGATAAAGGAAATATTGTAGGAGCAAGTACGATTGGAATTCCAGTTAAAGATTATGTCAAAGAACATTGTACGGAAGAATTCCAAAAAGAATATAAGAAAAAAGGCTTAAATATTCCATTATACGATGTAACATATAGACTTCATTTGTGGGTATATACAACAACGGCTAATTATGTAAATGATTTTATTGTAGAATTCGATTTAAATGACGAAGCTATGGCTACTACAGCAGGTACAATACAAGCTGTTATTGACTGGTTATCTGATAAGGAGGGAAATGTTATCGCTAAAAACGGACATGCATTAGGAACTGGTGCATATTTAGTCAATCTTTATTCTACATCCGTAGCAAAACACAGATGTGATTATAAAGATCAGAAAATGGGTAAAAAGACTATAAAGAAAGATGAAACATTAAAAACTTTCGGATATAAAAGACCAATTAAATAAAAATGAACTATTTAAAAATATATTTTGCCATTATTGCTAAAGCAGCAGGCAGAGAATCATCTATATTATATGATAAACATCATATAATTCCTCAGTCATTGGGTGGTCCAGACGTGCCTACGAACTGGATTTATTTAACCCCTAGGGAACATATGATTGCACATCATTTGCTTGCCAGAGCTTACCCAGATGTCGAATTATTACAGTCTGGGTTTAACTTGAAGAAAGTCTGTATTAAGTATTATGACTATTATAGATGGTCTATGAGGTTAAAAGATTTAGCAGGTATGATAGAATATAGTAAGAATAAAAAAGAGATCGTATCACGTTTAAGAGTACTTTTGGATGCGATTGGCGATGTAGACTTAGATAAACATATTCCAGTAAAACAACAGCCTAATATAGTCAAAACTAAAACACCAACAGTTGAAAAAACAGAAACTAAAAAAAGAAAAAAGAAATGTAAAGAATAATTGGAATTTTGTATTTCATATTTTTTATAAATAATAAAGAGAGATTTTTATGGCATATACAATAACAGAAATTTACAAAGAATTAGAAGTTCGACTTGACCCACAAGAGTATGAACTTAGTTTAATGAAAGATGAAGTTAAAGTATATAAAAATAATGTTTTTGCAACGATTTATTTTGCTAATCCTGTAGGAAGACCACAAGGAATAGCTATTGACTTTAAGGTTGGTCAAAAAAGAACACATGGATATTATGAACTACAATCTACTGATTTTGATGAAATAGCTCAGGATATAGAAGATACATTATCTAGTAATTTTAATGATCCATTTGAAAGAATAGAAGAATCCGCAAGAGTAAAAGCATCACTTAAATATCTACGTGAATGTGGATATATAGTTACTAAAAAACAGTAATTAAAAATTTACAAACAATTTTAAACTATGCAAAATTTTGCATAGTTTTTTTTATATTTGATATGAAATTTGTAACGTAAAAAATAATAAATAATTATATTTGTCGGTTAAAATTTATGTTAAATCTTGGTGAAAAATTTCTTAAAAAATGTAGCTTTAAAATAGTAAAGGCTACATTTTTCATTGTGCTATAAATATAAAACCGATAAAGAAAATGAAAGTTATTAGTGTTGTGAATTAAATGTTTATTGAGCGTTTATAAAGAGGAAAT
>Ga0265299_10003195_pt1 | contig 16156 bp, 22 predicted proteins | sample AusTroGonzalo_MG_4_FD_193485 | JGI IMG/M metagenome (GOLD analysis project Ga0265299, IMG submission 193485) | Bovine rumen microbial communities from tropical cattle in Woodstock, Queensland, Australia - Gonzalo_02 | ecosystem: Host-associated > Mammals > Digestive system > Stomach > Rumen ... | reverse complement strand
TCAAAAAACATATTTTAGTTTTACATTTGCTGATAACTTCGTAGATAGTGATATGGATAATAATTTTACTAAAAGAGTAGAAATTATAGGATATGTTAAAAGACTTGTAAATAGTAATGAAAATACGCTAGAAATAGTAGATAGTGCTACGGATGATATAATAAGCAAATTAAAAGAGTTAAACATTCGTTGTTCTAGTGATGATGTAAGTATGTTAGACAATATACGAAAGATAAGAATTACAGGAACAGGAATGTATAATGAAATAAATAATATATTAGTGTAAAGGAGATAAGATATGGCAAGAGCAAACGCAAGTTATACTGCATTAAATGGTGCTAAATTAGAGTATTCTGCAACTGAAAACGGAAGTTATACTCAAATATATGGTTTAAAAACATTACCAGATATTGGTGGTAAATAGGTGAACTGCTACCTTTGATAGAAATATCTCAAAATAAATTGGGCAATATCGGTGAAACCTAAACGAAAGCATGGCAATACCGAGATAACATAAATAACTAAAAAGATTTATGTATCGTAACGAGTAGAGGTTGAAACTTGAAAAAGAATATAATACCTCCAAGAGTGTCCACTTCTTAACTTTTATAGAAAGAAGAAAATGTACTCTGAACTTATAGGAAACTATAAGAAATATAGGATAAAGAGCCTATATGATAACATAATTGACACCAAACACAATTGATACAACAGACCTAGATAATACAGAATATGAAACTGCAATACTAGGATTAAAACCAGTACAGCAATGGGATTTCGAATTCAACCTTGAAATACCAAGTGCAACAGCAAATATTAAAATTGCAAGTGATTTAGAAGATAGTGATAGTGAATATTACTTTAAAATTACTTATGCATCTGGAATAGTAGTAAGTTTTAAATCAAAAGTAAGAACAACAATAGCAGGAGGTTCAAGTGGAGACCTAGAAGGATTTACAATGCACTTAAGTCCAATAGGTGAGCCAGTAAGAACATTACCTAGCACAAGTTTATAAGACAATTATTGATTAGCAATGACTAACATTAGGGGATACATAAAGTGTCCCCTTTATTTATAGAAAGAGGAGATAATTTATGAATTACAAAGAAATAGAATATAACATTTATGAAAATGGAGAAGTAAAAGAAACAAAAACAGAAAGATTTAGATTAACAAGTGGTGCTTGTCAAACATTAGAAAAAAACACTAATAAATCAATATTAGAATATTTACAAGATGAAAGTATGACAACAGTATTAACAGTATTAAGATATATGAGATTTTTTGAAGATAAAACATACACAGTAAATCAAGCACAAGATTTATATGACACATTAATAGATAATGGTTGGACTTTTAAAAGAATTTTGCAAGATATAATCTATGAAACATTAGTAGTTAGTGGTTTTTTAGAAGAAAGCGAGTGGAAGGAGATGAAAGAAACAACCAATCAATTAATGAAAGAATTGAAAGAAGAACAGAAGAAAGCCTTGAAGAGTTTAGTTCAAACGGATTTACAGAACACATAAATTTGTTATATAAAGAAGGATTAAAATTAGATTTATTATATAAAGATATGTATGAGATGGATATGTTGGAATTAACTGATACAATAATAGAAAAAAGAAAAGGTATGGCATATAAAATATGGAGATTATCATCATTTGTAAGAAGTCCGTTTGTAAAAGAATTTCCAGAAACACCTGAAAAAGCAATGCCTGAGTTATTTCCACCAAAACCAACTATACCTATGCCTGACTTCTTAAAAGATAAATATTTAAAAAGAGAGGGTGTGATAAAATGAATGGTGAAGAATATGGAATTAAAATAACTATGTTATTAACACAAGCAAAAAATGCTATAAAAAATATGGTTACAACAACAAAAATTGCTGGTAAACAAATGCAAGATAATATGACAGTTAAACCAAATGACCCTAATGAGTTTACTAGAAAATTGTTTGCCGATTATGATAATTGGGGAAAAGAAACAAAAAATGTTGTAAATGATGTAACAGAAAATATAGAAAAAGTTAATAATACAGCAAATAAAACTGGTATGAGTTTAGGAGATATGTTTACCAAAGCAGAAAAAAAAGGTCGAAGATTTATATTAAGTTTATTTAGTATAAGGTCTATATGGTCGTTAATAAGTAGGTCTGCTTCTAGTTATATATCTACAAATGATGCATTAAATCAAAAAATACAATTAACTTCACAAATAATGGGGCAAATGTTAGCACCAGTAATTAAAAAAGTAATAGATTTAGCGCAATATGCTATAATTATAATAGCAAAAGTAATACAATTATTTACTGGTTATAATGCATTAGCAAATATAACTACAAAAAGTTTAAATGGTACTGCAAAAGCAAGTAAAAATTTAAGTAAATCATTAGCAAGTTTTGATACAATAAGTAATTTAGGAGACCAATCAAGTGGATTAAGTGGAGATATTGGTGCTAGTGTAGATGCATTAGATGAATTTCAAAGAAAAGTAGACAGAATTACAGAAATATTTGAAAAATATAAAGGTTTAATAACATTTATAAGTACAGCAGTAGGATTAATATTTGGTTTAAGTACACTTGCTAAAATAAAAGCAGTATTAGGTGTTGCAGGTAGTGGAGCAACAGCAGTTGGTGCAAGTGGTTTGTTAGGTGTATTAAGTGTAGTTGCTTTATTAGCAGTAGCATCAATAGTAATTCCAATGGCAATAGATAGTGCAAAAAAAACAATAAAAGAAATGAAAGAAACTAAAAAAGCAATAGATGCTACAACATCAGGAATAGATGAACAAGTTGATAGTTCTATTAAATTAACTGATAAAATGAAAAAATTAGCAAATCAAACAGATAAAAACTCAGAAGAAAATAAAACATATAATAATTTACTAAAAAATCAAATAGAAGAATATTCTAATTTGTCTAAAAGTTATGACGGACAACAAACTTGGTTAATAAAATTAGGAGCAATGTTAGGTATAACTAAAGACCAATACAACAATTTAACAGAAGCTGAAAGAAAAACTATGGATGCAGTTGTAGATGGAACTATAAAAATGGGAGAGCAATATAAGCAACACAAATTAAATAGTGATATGTTAGATACATATAAAAATGGATTACAAGAAAGTATCAAATATTTAGAAAGTAGTGTTGTATGGTTAGGAAAAGATAGTGCAGAATATCAAGAAAACAAAATAAAAATACAAGAATTGAAAGCACAACTTGATAAATTAAATGGATATACAGGAACAGCAGAAGTAAAAGTAAAAGCTGATACAAGTGATTTTAAAACAAAAATGAAAAAAATATTTTCATCATCTGCTAAAACTGCATTAAAAGCAATATTAGGAATATCATTTCCAGGATTTAGTAGTTGGATAAATTCATTTGATGTAGGTACAAACTATGTTCCTAACGATCAATTAGCAATGATACATAAAGGAGAAATGGTAGTGCCTAAAAAATATAATCCAGCAACAAGTGGTATAGGAACAGGAAATGACGAAACTAATAGATTATTAAATAGATTAATAGTAACACTAGAAAATAAAGATATGAATGCTTATATAAGCTCAAATGATGTAGGTAGAGCAAGTGTTAATTACATAAATCAACAATCAAGAATAATGGGAAGGAAGTTGATATAATGGCATTATGGCAAGCAAGTAATAATGGAAGTAGTTATACTGATATGAAAACTCCATCAAGTTATTCAATAGATTATGAAGATTTAGATAGTAATTCTTATCGTTCTGTATCAACAGGAAACTTAAATAGATATATTATTGGTAAAAAATGGATAAGTGCTAAATTTGAATATAATTATTTAACAGAAGCAGAAGCGGAAACTATTTTACAAGTATTAAATTATTATCCTATGTATGTAAAACTTAAATCACCATTATTTGGTACAAGTGGTATATGGGAAGGTCAAATATATTGTTCTAAATCAAGTATAGAAATGCAATCAAATGCAAATAATAGTTGGACTAATTTATCATTTACATTAGTACAGTCAGTAAGGAAAGATAATCAATTATGAAAATATATTTTGATAATGTATTAATAGATACTGATTATTATACACAATGTAGTCAAACAGGGTTATTATTTAATGAAAATGATACATTTAAGTTAGGATCAACAGTATGTAAAAATTTCACTATCGGTGTTGATAAAAATGCCGTTAGTGAAATACCTACTAATATAGAACTTGAATTTGATAATGTAAGATATACACAATTTAGAATAGATAAATATGAAGAAAATGATGTCGAATATATATTTTATTTAGTAGATAGAATGATAGATTTAGACTTTAAATATGATGCTAGTGAATTAATAGAACAAAGTACAATATATGAAAATTATAGTACAATACCATTTACAATACCTGAAGTAATAGGAAAAGAAAAAAGAAAATGTGTTTACTTAATAGATATATTAAAAGATATATGCGATAAAGTAGGCATAGATGTTAAAGTATATGATGCTTTAATAAAGACAGAAAATAATAAGTATTTAACTACTGAAAATGAAGAAAACCTTAAAACAGAAGGTAAATCAAATGCTTGGTGGGAATATAAGAAAATAAGTTGGTATGATGATAAAATAACAGCAAGAGAATATGTAAATATGATAGCAGAATTAAATGGTGGGTATGCTATCATAAATAATAATAATGAAATGGAAATACGAACTTATAATAATAATGTAGTATATGAATTAAATAGTTTAAATTGTGATAGTTTAAAAATAGGAAATCAACATAAAATAACAAAAGTAGTATATGATTTTGGAATATATAAATATGAAGCAGGAACTGATGGAGAAACTGTATATATAAATCAAAATAATAAGTTTATAACAGGACAAAGTGATATTAATGAAATTTATAATATAATAAAAGATTTTGAGTTTTATACAATAACAAATAACAATGCTATGATAGGTAAAGCAGATATTGGAGAATGTATAAGAATAGATAACGAATACTTATCAATAGTACAAATAAACAATTGGAAATATAATGTTAATACTTGGATAGGTGGGTATAATCTTAATATTAACTCAAGTACAATGGAAGATAGCATTATAGAAGAAACATTAGCAGAACAAGACGGACATATAAGAGATTTAGACGTTCAAATAGATAGAGCAAATAATCAAATAGTATTAAAAGCAACGGCAGATGGACGTTTAGCAAAAGTAAGTTTAGGTGCAGATGCAAGTACAGGCAGTTCATTTAATGTAAAAGCAGATGATATTAATTTAGAAGGTTATACAACAATTAATAATGGATTTAGCGTTGATTTACAAGGTAATGCAACAATGAATAATGCACTTGTTAATGGTGGAAAAATTAATTTGACAGATACAGGAAGTGGTAGTAATCCTAACTTTTTAATTGAAAAGGATAATTATACATATACAACAATATTTTCAAATTTTTTTGCACAAAATACACAAAGTACATATATATATTTACAAAGTGGAGGGTTATGGGGTGGCTCAAGTGATGGTGTAAGTTATTATATGAGCGACCAAATGAAATTAAGTAGTAATGGATTAATTGACCAAATAAAAATAAATAATACAAATAATGACCCTTATTATCAAGTAACAAATGGAACAAATACTTCTACAATGTCTCCAAATGGTGTATGGTCTCCTGGGTATTATCCACCATCATCAGAAAGCAAGAAAAAGAACATAGAATTAGATGATGGTTGTCTAGAACAAATACTTGGAACTGATATATGTAGTTTTAACTGGAAATATGAAGATGATGGAGATCAAAAACATATTGGTTGTATAATAGCAGATGAAGGTGGTAATTATAGAATAGCACCTAAACTATTAACACACGATAAAGATGCAATAGATTTATATTCAATGGCAGGTATGAGTTGGAAAGCAATACAAGAATTATATGCAATAATAGAAACTCAACAAGAAAAAATTAATGAATTGGAGGAAAGATTAAATGGCATTAATTAAACCGATAAAACAAGATAATGGTGTAGTATTAAGTTATCATAGAATAGCAGATATAAGAAATGTAGTAAATGATAAAACATATATAGATATAATAAGTTATGTAGATAAAGATGAAAGAGAAAAAGAAAAACATCAACCAAAATATAGTCCTAATAAACCTAATATATATACAATAAATTCACAAGAAGTAATAGACTATAATGATACATTAACAATACAAGAAGCATACGAATATCTTAAAACTTTACAAAAATATGAAGGGAGTGAAGACGATTGAAAATAGGTACAATAATTCAATGGCCTAGTGATACATTACCAGATGAAACATTTTTATTTGCTCGTGGACAAGCAGTATCAAGAACAGCTTATGCAGAGCTATTCAGTGTAATAGGAACGACTTATGGTGCAGGAGATGGAAGTACAACATTTAATGTACCAGATTTAAGAGGTAGAGTAGGAGTAGGAGCAGGAACAGGTACAGACGGAAATGGCAAGTCAGTAGATTTTACGCCATTAGGTTCTACATTTGGAGAATATGAACACACATTAACAATAGATGAAATGCCTAGTCATTATCATAGTAGAACAGACAATCTTTATAATGCTGAAAGAAATGCTTATGGTATTTACGGGCAGGTATATAAAAGTGGTACTTCTTCAGGACTTTCAAGCTCCCCTACTGATAACGCTGGTGGAGGACAAGCACATAACATAATTCAACCTGGTTTAGTATTAAATTATATAATAAAAGCATTAAACCCAGATAGTATAAAAATAAGTGAATTAGATAGTGCTACAAGTGTAACAAGTAGTGATGTACTTGCCATCGTTCAAAGTGGAGAAACAAAGAAAGTAACAGTAGGCAATTTATTAAAAGAAACATATTCCACAACAGAAACATTAACAAATAAAGTATGGATAGACGGCAAACCAATATATAGAAAAGTATTCACAGGAAATATGTTATCATCATCATCAGGGCAATATTGGGACAATTTATTTAAAACTAATTTACCAATAGACACATTAGTTAATATTGATGGTATGATACAAAATACATTAACTGACCATAGAGCGATAAAAATAAATACAATTGAAAGTGATGATTATTATTGTATTGTTTCATATCTTCAATCAACAGATTATGTTCAAACAAAAGTAAATGGTTGGCTTTATACAGACATGGGATTTGTTTATAGAATAGTTTTAGAATATACAAAAACAAGTTAAAGGAGTGGTATAAATGTATAATAAACAAACGTGGATAGATGGAACATCAATAGCAAATGCAGAAAGATTAAATCATATAGAAGATGGAATATATGATAATAGTTTAGATAATGTATATTCAACAAGTGAAACTGATACAGGTAAAGTATGGATAGACGGCAAACCAATATATAGAAAAGTTATTACTAATACAACTCCTGAAAGTGGCAGTGTAAGTAAGACAATTGGAACTATAAGCAATATAGAAAGTTTAGTTAGTTTAATAGGAAATATTTATAATTCGAGTTATGGATTTATACCTATACCATTTAATGTAGATAGTAATAACAATAATAAACTTTATATTGATGAAAATGGAAATGTTATAAGTGAAAACAATAATGGTGTTTGGCAAAATAAAACAATAATTGTTATTGTAGAATATACAAAATCTGAGTAAATTTTACAAAATATAGAAAGTATGTTAAAATAAAGATGAAAGGGAAGATAATATGAATACTATTATAATGTATTGTATAACAACGATAATAGGTATTTTAATAGGTGTTTTATTTAATATAATAAAATTATACATAGGAAAAGAAAAAGCCGAAAAAAGAGCCTTAAAATGCCTTTTAAGAAGTAATATAGTAACACAGTATTATGTATATAGGGAAATAGGTAGTATTCCATTTTATGTAAAAGAAAGTATATTAGAAGAATTTGAAGCATATAAAGAATTACACGGCAATAGTTTTGTAAATCAATTAATAGAAGAAATAAAAAAATGGAAAGTAGAAAAGTAATATGGAAAATGATACAATAGTAACATCAATATTAAAAGATTATAAAAAACAAAATAAAAGATTATTTATAATATTATTAGTAGTATTAAGTATGTGGTTTATAACAATAGGATATCTTGTATATATATTAAATGACATAGGAACTATTGAAACAACTACGCAAGAAATACAACAAGAAAATGATAATGGCAATAATAACTTTATTGGCAATGATGGAGATATAAATAATGGCTAAGCAAACGATAAAAAGAACAACTACAAAGAAAACATATAGAAAGTCAAAAGGGAAAGCAACAAAAGATAAAAAAGGCAGACTTCATTGTTCAAATTGTGGTTCATATTTAAGTAGATGATTAAATTTGATTATACTAAAGAATATTATGATGATCTAGTAAATAAATTAATGTTAAATGAAGAATTATCTAAAATACTTGAAATGAGAATTAAAGGTTATAGTATAGTACAAATGAGTATGAAACTAAATTTAAGTGAAAGAACAATATCAAGAAGAATAAAACAATTAGAAAATAAAATTAAAAAACAAATATAATGGCAAGAATTAGTCTAGAAATAGGCAATAATAATTCTTGTTTTTATTTTATAATCATCTTGTAAATGAAAGAGGTATAACCCAACATTTACAAGAAAGGAGCATATAATGTGAAAAAAGTTCGTGAGGTCAATGAGACAAACGATAGCAAATTAAAATTGCGTCATATTATATTGCTCCTTTTATAGTTTAAGGAGATGAAATTATGTATAACAATCCATATATGAACCAATTTAATTCACAAGTTAGTATAGATAGAATAAATAATCAAATATCTGAACTTGAAAAAATGAAATCTCAAATGCAACAACCACAACCTACTAATTTAACACAAAATTTTCAATTAGCACCTACTAATAATCATACGGTTAGATATGCAAATACAATAGATGATGTTGCTAAAGAACAAGTATTTTATGATACACCATTTTTTAGTAAAGATATGAGTGTATTATGGTTAAAAAATGCTAAAGGTGATATTAAGAGTTATGAGTTAAATGAAATAGTAGCAAAAGACGAACGAGATTTATTAATAGAAAGTTTACAAATGCAAGTTAATGAATTAAGAAAGGAAGTAGTAGCAAATGCAAAATCAATTAATGCAGATGATGATGAACCAATTACGAGCAAAAAATCCAGCAATGTTTCAAATGATAAACCAAGCGCAAAAAAATCAAAGTAATCCGCAGGAATTATTTAAAGAAATAACTAAAAATTATAAACCAGAACAAATAGAAAATGTATTTAATAGAGCAAGACAATTTGGAATAAGTGATGATATTATTAATCAATTAAAATAAGGTTAATAACCTTATAAGAGAGTATATGCTAGTTGTAAATACTCTCCTATAAGTTTACTAGCGACTTAAATATATAGAAAGGAGAAATTTATGAACGGTAATGGTATAACTCCAACTGTGGAATTAGCAACTACAAACGGCAACGGATTTGCTTATCCATACCCAGTTATGAGCGGATATGGTAATGGTGGATTTGGTGGTTTTGGTGGCGATGGTGCTATTTGGATCATCTTAATAATTGCATTACTAGGTGGATTTAACAACGGAAATGGTGGTTTTGGAAATAACTCATTTGATAACGGATATGCTTGGTTAAGTAACGGACAAAAAGAAATAATGTCTAATACTAACAATGGATTTGATACATTACATTTAAGTAATCAATTAGATACTGTAAATAGTGGTATTTATTCATTATCTAACCAATTATGCAATTCAACAGCAAGTGTAAATAGCAATGTTTCAAATGGTTTCTATAACGCTGAAATATCAGCAAATAATAGACAAATGGCAAATATGAATACTGCTTTTGAGTTAAGCAAACAATTCTCTGACTGTTGCTGTGAAAATAGACTTGGAGTACAAGATTTAAAAGCAACTGTTATTAGTGAAAACTGCTCTGATAGAGAAGTATTAAGACAAATCGGTCAAGATATACTTGTAAATCAAACTGCTAATACTCAAAAGATAATTGATGAAATCTTTAGAGATAGATTAGATGAAAAAGATAGTAAAATTGCTGATTTACAAAGAGAAGTTCTTATGAAAGACTTATCTGCTAGTCAAATAGCACAAACTCAAGCAATTACTTCAAATATCTATAATGAGTTGAAAAATTGCCCAGTAGGAACAGTTCCAGTATATGGAAACCAACCTATATTCACTTGTCCAAATAACGGATGTGGATGTGGATTTAACACAACAAGTCAATTTATTTAAGCAAAGAGTTGAATACAACTAACTCGAATACGAGAACTTGCTAATTATGAGAATAGGCAAGGTCTATTCTCTTTTTATTTAATAGAAAGGAATGATAATTAATGATAGAAACTATAATAAATGAACCTCTTGCTTTACCAAGTAATGCTAGTCCAATAACTTTTGATGAAACTGATATAAGAACGAGATGTGCTTCTTGTAATGGTTGGTTAGATTATTCAAATGGTAATCCTAACTTCAAAATATTTGGCAATGGATATACAGGATATTATGATGTAGAATTTAGTGCTTCTGTTAGTACGGCTACACCAGGAGTTGTGGCAGTAGCATTATTTCAAGATGGAGTAATTATTCCAGATACAATTAGAGCAGTAACAATAGCAACTGCTGATGACTACGAAACAATTTCTTTTGATAAGAAGTTAAGAGTATGTCCTAGAGGTACTACAAATATAAGTGTTCAAAGTGTACCAAGTGTACCAACACCAACTACACCTACAACACCAATAGCAACTACACAAGCAATTATAACTAACGCTACATTTAGCATATCAAGAATTTAATGAAAAGTAATGTAGTAGATAACTTGTCTTTGGTATTGCAAGCATTAAGTTTACAAATATTATTTCAAGATTAAAATAATAGGGATTTAATGCAAGAATTACAAACACAAGATGAAAAGTATTTAAAACAAATATTAAAAAATCAACAAGAAATATTAAAACTCTTAAAAGAAAGGAGTGAATAAATTGGAAGAAAAAGTTTCTAAATTAACAGAAGAAACAATAGAAAGAACCATAAAAGATGGACTAACTACAAGCAATTTAGATATTGTTTATAAGTTAGTTGATATTTATAAAGACATAAAGGAGGTAGAATGTATGAATTACGGAGAATATAATGGTAGAGGTCCAGGACACGGATCATACGGAGAATATAATCGTGGATATGGAGAATATGGTAATTATGGTAACTATGGAAGAAGAGGATATGACAGCAAATATAGAGGACACGATAGTATAGATAGAATGTCTAACGAATATGGAAGATATATGGAAAATCGTGAAAGATATGGTGCAAATGAAGATACAGACCGTAGTTTTCATTATATGGTAAAAGCATTAGAGGATTTTATTAAAGTATTATACGAAGAAGCAGAAACCGAGCCACAAAAACAACAATTAAGACAAGCACTTCAAAATAGTATGAGATAATATGAAATACTTTTACTATAATGCTAATAGTCATAACAATTTTATAGACGACTGTTTTCCTAGGGCATATTCAATAGTAATGGATATAACTTGGAAAGAAGCATATAAAGAATTATGTAAAAGTGCAATGGAACAAGGGTATATGATGGATAGTGTTGTATTTGTAAGAAACTTTTTAGATAAAAAATTTAAAAGAATACCTTATGAAGAAACATATATAGGAGAATTTGCAGAAAATCATCCTGTTGGTAAGTATTTAATAACCACTAATAATCATATAACAGCGTGTGTTAATGGCTACATTATAGACACTTGGGATTGCACTAACAAACCAATTGAGTATGTATGGAAAGTAGATTAAAAGATATTGACAAATATCTTTTTTAATGTTATATTTTATATGTAAATGTTCTTTGAAAAATGTATAATTGAACCATATGAAAGACTACAAGACAATGTAGTACGGATATTATCTTGTTCTTATTAGTCGTGAGTGAGAATTTACGATGGATTGAGTGTATATTAATAGTAATATTAGTATAAAGACCTAGAAACTAGGAAAAGAGATAATAGTGGTTTATTATAAGAGTTTATAAGACACAGGACTAATCGTTGGTAATCTGCAAAAGACTAAATATATGAGTTAGTAAGAAAGCCATTAAGACATACTATCTGTGGTGGATAGAGTGTTGAAAATGAATACCAATAAACCAAAGTGTAGTTGATACCTAGAGATAGGAGTATAAGATTAGAAACTGGTACAAGTAGCACAAACCTACACAGTATACTGCCAATATGGCGTAAGCAAGCGGTGCTTATATAGTATTTAGGAAAATGAAAAAGCCTAATGTGTGTGAAAGTTGGTAAGAAAGATTTACTCTAGTAATTTTAAGGTTAAAATAGATTAAAGGTCGCTCCTTTATGAGGCATTTTAACTGGCTAGTGGTCGAACAATAAATGGTTATAATAAACTAGTATGAGGAGTACCTATTATATGTTTTTTAAAGAGCATTTACAAATATGTACTTAATAATTCGGGATTAAGTACTCTCAGTCCAATGGCATCTATGTAGATGCTTTTTTTATGTAAATTTTGAGGTAATAAAGTTATATGATATAATATATACGAAAGGATATGATAGATAGATGAAAAAAAACGATGTAGTTATTAAAGTAAACCCACAAGATAGAAAAGTTTATTTTAATGACAATTTTCTAGGCTTAAATGCCGAAAACTTACAATCAAACCTAGTGTTTGAATTTGATGGTGAATTTGTTAATGGATCACCAAGAGTAGAAGTAGAGAAAGATGGAAATAAGTACATTATAACAGATGTAACAAGAGTAAATGATACTTATGTAATGGAAATAAAATCTAGTTTATTAACTACTGATACAATTAATATGCAACTTGTAATAACAGAAGCAGGAGATAATGAGATACCTATATTCAAGTCAAAACAATTTTACTTGTTCGTAGGAGAAAGTATTAATGCTAGTACAGAAATACCTGACGAATATGAAACATTATACGATGAAATACAAGAAAAAATAGCAGAAGTAAATAATTTGAATATAACAGGAGAAAGAGTAACTGATGGAGTAGAAATAACATTTACTGACAAATTAGGTAATGAAACAACTGAAAAAGTAAATGATGGTCAAGACGGTAAAGATGGTAAGGACGGTAAAAATGGTGTTGATGGATTTAGTCCAATAGCAAATGTAGAAAAAGTAGGAAAAACAGCAACCATAACAATAACAGATAAAATAGGAACAACAACAGCAAGTATTAGTGATGGAGAAGATGGTGAAGTACCACAAGATGTATTAGACCAAGTAGGCTTAAATAGTATGGTATATAACACATTACCAAAAATAATAGGAAACGATGACACAATAAATAATACATCTAATACACCAATGGAATTAGAATTATTACCTAGTGAATTAGAACAAGTTACTACTACTGGGGCAAATAGATTAATACCAACACAACAAGAAGGTTATACAATAACTAAAAATGGTGTAACAATAACTATTAAAGAAAAGGGGGAAGTAAGTTTAAATGGTACTGCTTCTGCACAAGTAAGTTTAGAATTATATAAAATAAATTTAGAAAACAACGAAACTTATTATGCAAATTTATTCAATAACTTATTTAATAGTAGTAATGTATATTTACAAATATATGATAATAATTATAACTTTTTAAAAAATATGTTTACAACAAGTGACACATATACGTTAACAAATGATTATACAAACGCAAGAATTTATTTAGTTGTTGCAAATGGTATAACAATAAATACTACTATAAAACCTATGATGACAAAAGGAAGTCAAGCAACTTCATACGAACCATATACAGGAAATGCTCCATCACCATCTCCAGACTATCCACAAGAAATACATACAGTAACAGGAGATAATGAAGTAGATATTGTTGGAAAGAATTTATTTGATAAAGATACTATTACAAATAATTATTATTATGATACTAATGGAAATTATGTATCAGTAAATGAAACTTATTTAAGTAACTTTATAGAAGCAAATGCTAATAATAGTTATACACTTCAAACTTCACAAGCAACTTCAACAAAAAGAGTAAACTATTTTGATAGTAATAAAACTTGGTTAAGTCAAACAACTGCAAATACTGCTGATTACACATTTACAACACCAAATAATACAAAATATATAAGAATAAGTTTTAATCAAGCAGTAAATAAAGATAATATAATGCTAAATAAAGGCACAACTGCATTACCATACACACCATATCAATCACAAACATATCCTATAACACTAGGTAACCTAGAAATGTGTAAAATAGGAGATTATAGTGATGAATTTATATTAGCAACAAATGAAACAGGATTAACAAGTGGTAAATGGTATTTAAAGAAAAATATTAAAAAATACATATTTACAGGTAATGAAACTATAAATAGTGAGTATTCATCAGCAACAAGAAGTGGTTTTTGGATTTTGTTTAGTGACATTTTACCATATACTGATGCAAACGAAGAGCCAGATATATTAACTACAAAATTTACATCTGTTTCAATGAATGCAACTTGGGTAGATGGAAATATGAGTATGACAACATACGAAGGTTCAACACAAAGAGTAAGATTTTTCTTAGAAGCAAATAAAACAACTGATGATTTAAAAAACATTTTAATAAATCAACCTATTTATTATGTTTTACAAACACCTGAATACATATTATTAAATGACACATTACAAACAGAATTAAATAATATACAAAAAGCAGTATCATATAATGAACAAACAAATATATTACAAGTAAATGATGACTTACCATTTATAATAAATTATAGTGCAAACAAAAATGTACCAACAAAATTAAGTGAATTAGAAAATGATAGTGGGTATGTAAAAAATACTGATTATGCTACAAACAGTACAGGTGGAGTATTGAAAGCAAGTGCTGGCTTATTAGTAAATGCAAGTAATGGAAATGCTTATTGTGAAGAAAGAAGCTATGCACAATATCAAAGTTCTGGTGGAACTGCATTCATTTCAAAAGGCACACTAGAAAATGTAATAACAGGTAAAGGTTTAGTTAAAAATACTGATTATGCAAGTTCTAGTACAGGTGGTGTAGTAAAGGTTAATTCAAATTATGGAACTACAATGACAAATGGTTATATTATTGGTGATGAAAGAAGTTATGCTGGCTATAGTCAAATGTCTAATTATGGTCTTATAGGTAAAGGAACATTAGAAAATGTTATTACTGGTAAAGAGTTATTATCAGCTAACGATGTTAAAAATAATGTAGTATCAACAGATGAAGATAAACCTTTAAGTGCTAATATGGGTAAAGAATTAAATGACCGTATTCAAAACTTAGCAAGTATAGGTAAATATTTAGCAATGTGGGATTGTAGTACAGGATTACCTACAACTGACCCAGTAACAATGCCTTATACTTATACAACAGGAGATTACTATGTAATAAGTAATGTTGACAGTACAAATTATATGCCTAATGGTTCAACTTATAGTGGTACAGCATCATCTACTCAATATAGTGGTACAGAAACATTAAATGTAGGGGATTTCTTCTATTATGATGGTACAGTATGGACAATGTTAAAAAATACAGGTAAAACAGTTTACTTTGCAAATATAGCAGGAAGTCCTATGGATAACAGCAATTTAGCAAGTGCATTAAATGGTAAAGTAGGATTTACTGATTATGCTGGTTCTTCAACAGCAGGTGTAATTAAAATACAATCTTGGAGTGGTTTTACAAATAGTTCTGTCGATGGTTTATATATTAATACAAAAACTTATGCTGATTATACAAATGCAACTAATACAAATGCAATAAATAAAGGAACACTAGAAAATGTACTAGGTGCTAGATTTGTAACATTAACACAAGCACAATATGATGCTTTAGTAAGTGGTGGAACAGTAGATAGTAATACATATTATTTCATAGAGGAGGAATAGTTTATGATAGCAAAAGGAACTAACTCAACAGAAGGTGTATATAATGGTACTACTGAAATAGGAAGTATATATAAAGGTACAAACTCAGTTTATGAAAGTTTTCAAGAACTAACAACTGAGGGAGTACCTCCTATCA
>Ga0265299_10003194_pt1 | contig 16157 bp, 14 predicted proteins | sample AusTroGonzalo_MG_4_FD_193485 | JGI IMG/M metagenome (GOLD analysis project Ga0265299, IMG submission 193485) | Bovine rumen microbial communities from tropical cattle in Woodstock, Queensland, Australia - Gonzalo_02 | ecosystem: Host-associated > Mammals > Digestive system > Stomach > Rumen ... | reverse complement strand
GTTACTTCTGGCTGACAAAACTCTTCCCGTTTGCATAACATTTAGTCACCCCCGGCTTAGACCGGGGGTCTCTTTCTAATATGAAAAAAGGTATCATTATTGTCTTGGCTTCGTTGCTTACCTGCAGCGCTGCCTTTGCGCAGGAAGAGAAGCCTGCACACTTCAAGCTTTACGGCTTTATCCGTAACTATCTTACGGCCGATTCCCGCGCCGTAAGCGCCGGCACCGAGGATCTTTACTTCTACATGCCCAAGGGCCACGATTACATGAACGCTAACCTTGCCAACGGCAAGTTTGACGCCAACGACGGTTTCAACTGGCGTTTTGTCTCCCTCACCACCCGTCTGGGTCTGGATGTTTCCGGTTACAAGTGGGGCACCATGGGCATCTCCGGTAAGGTAGAGGCCGATTTCTACTACCTCAGCGGTTCCGTTCCTACCCTGCGTCTGCGTCAGGCCTTTATGAAGCTCAACTGGGACAACAGCCCCGTGAGCCTCACCATCGGCCAGACATGGCATCCTATGGCTGCCGATATGCCTCATATGAACAACCTGGAGACCGGCGCTCCCTTCAACCCCTTCAACCGCAGCCCGCAGCTGACGGCCGATATCCGGCTGGGTGAGAAATTCACCCTTACCGCCAGCCTGCTGTACCTGAACCACTATCTTCCTACCGGCCCCGCCGGAAAGAGCAAGGACTACTACAAGTACGGCCTTCCGGAGGCCTATCTGGGTATTACCTACAAGACTGCCAGCTTCACCGGGAAAGTGGGTGTGGACATGGTTAATATGCGTCCTTACCGCACCGTACAGGCCTACTGGATAAACACCCCCGATGCCCAGGCCCAGGTAAAGAGTCTTCTCACCACTTTCTCACCCTTCGTATTCCTGCAGTACACCAAGGGGATGTTCCAGCTCCGCGCCAAGAGCATCCTGGCCCAGGCCGGTGAGCACCTGAACCTGCTTTCCGGATACGGCGTGGCCGCCTTCGACACCTCTTCGGCATCCATCACCTATACCCCCATGCAGGACTGGGCTTCCTTCGTGAGCTTCCAGTACGGCAAGAAGTTCCAGGTAATGGCTATGCTGGGCTATATGAAGCAGCTGGGCACTACAAAGGATCTCATTGCAAGCGGCTGGCCTTATGGCGACAGTCTCTGGATTAACACCGCCGCCGACACCCACATTCAGCAGGCCTTCCGCGCCACGCCCACCGTGGCCTGGAACCTGGGCAAGTTCACCCTTTCGCTGGAATACAACCTTACGGCGGCCGAATTTGGCAGCGGAGACCGCAACGCCCGCGGCATGTATACCGGCACCAAGGACTGGGTTGTGAACCACCGCTTCATCTGCATGACCAAGTTTAATTTCTAGGATTTAAACAATAAAAAAACTGCGGCCGTTTTTGCGGTCGCAGTTTTTTATATGGTCAAATCATTAGATCGTGCCCTGCTCCAGCATGGCCTGTGCAACCTTCATGAAGCCGGCGATGTTGGCGCCCTTCACGTAGTCGATGCTGCCGTCCGGCTGGGTGCCGTACTTCACGCACTGCTCGTGGATGCTCTTCATGATGAAATGGAGTTTGTCGTCCACTTCCTGGCCGCTCCAGCTGATATGCTCGGCATTCTGGGTCATTTCCAGGCCGGAAGTTGCAACACCACCCGCATTCACGGCCTTGCCGGGAGCGAAGAGGATGCCGTTGTGCTGGAAGAAATGGATGGCGCCGGGCTGGCAACCCATGTTGGAGACCTCGCAGCAGCAGATGCAGCCGTTGGCCTTGAGTTCCTTGGCGTCGTCTTCCGAAAGCTCGTTCTGGAAGGCGCAAGGCAGGGCGATATCCACGGGAACGCTCCAGCTCTTCTTGCCGGGAGTGAACTGGGCCTTGTCCGGGTACTTGGTGGCCATATCCTCCACCTTGTCGCGGTTGGAGGCACGCATCACCAGCATGTAGTCGATCATCTCCTTGGTAATACCGTCCGGAATGTGGCACACGCCGTCGGGACCGGAGATGGCAACCACCTTGGCGCCCAGCTCGGTGGCCTTGATGCAGGCGCCCCAAGCCACGTTACCAAAGCCGGAAACGGCAATCTTCTTGCCCTTGATGTCGATACCGGCCTTCTCCAGCAGATGATGGGTGAAATAGAGGGCGCCGAAGCCGGTGGCCTCCGGACGGAGGATGGAACCGCCCCAGGTGCCGCCCTTGCCGGTGAGCACACCGGTGTTGTACTGGCGGGCCAGTTTCTTGTACATACCATAGAGGTAGCCGATCTCACGGCCGCCTACGCCCACATCACCGGCAGGAATATCCTGGTCCGGGCCGATGCAGTTCCACAGTTCCAGCATAAAGGCCTGGCAGAAACGCATGATTTCGTCGTTGGACTTGCCCTTGGGATCGAAGTCCGAACCGCCTTTGGCGCCACCCATCGGAAGGGTGGTAAGGGCGTTCTTGAAGGTCTGTTCAAAGCCCAGGAATTTGAGCATGGACGGGGTCACGGCCCTGTGGAAACGCAGGCCACCCTTGTAGGGGCCGATGGCGCTGTTGAACTGGATACGGTAACCGGTATTGGTCTGAACCTCTCCCTTATCGTCTATCCACGTTACGCGGAAGGTGAAGATACGGTCCGGCTCCACAATCCGTTCCACAATCTTGGCTTCCTCAAATTCCGGATGTTGGTTATACACATCTTCAATGGATTCGAGCACTTCCTGAACAGCCTGCAGGTACTCTTTCTCCAGCGGATACTTAGCCTGAAGGCGGGCCATGATGTCGGTAGTTTTCATGTTAATTTGGTTTGTTTAGTGTTATAATTATAAAATAAAGCAAATCGCTTGAATTAGATTACAAATTTAAAGAATAATAAGAGAAAAACAAAGAACCCAATGCTAAAAAAAAAGCATTGGGTTCTTAATTATCGGAGCAAAGCGACCCCGCCTGCAGGCGGGCGGCCGGGCCGGGTTTTTGCGCGAGCAAAAACGGGAAGGCGAAAAGGCCGCGGGGTGCTCGAGGGGCTGCCCCTCGTTAGTTTTTAGTTCTGAGCAGCAGCGGCTTGAGCCTGCAGTTCCGCCTGGAGGCTCTCCAGCGTACGGTCGGCCGGGATGTTCAGAGCCTTGCGGGCATCGGGGGTAAGGTCCACGATGGCGCTCTCGTCAAAATACAGGAACGAGGAGACATCGAACACGGCAGCGTAGCCCTTGGCCTTGGCCAGGTCGGATACGGCCTTCTGGGCCTTCTCCTGGATGGGAGCCATCAGCTGGTTCTGCTGCTGCTGGAGCTCTTGGGAAATGGTCTGCTGGAATTCCTGGAGACGGTTCTGGATGTCCATGAGCTCGCGCTCCTTGCTTTCACGGATGGCGGCGGTCCAGGTGGACTGTTTCTGCTGATACTGGTTGGCCTTGGTCTGGTACTCTTCTACCATGGCGCCGTAGGTTTCCTCGGCCTCTTTCTGGGAAGCGTTGATAACTTCGCGGGCCTGGTCCATTTCGGGCATAAGCATTACAAGCTCGTTGAAGTTGACGCGACCAAACTGCTGGGCCGATGCGGACAAGGTTGCAAGTGCCGCAAGGGCAATCACGAAAATCTTTTTCATATTGTTATTCATTAAATTAAATTTCGGGTTTCCGTATATATTACAAATTAAATGCCTAGAACTGCTGACCCATCACAAAATGGAACTGACTGCCTCCGTTGGTGGCATCGTCGAAGCCATAACCCCAGTCAACACCCAGCAGGCCGATCATCGGCAGGAACACGCGTACACCCACACCGGCGCTGCGCTTGATCTGGAAAGGATTGAACTCCCGGATATCGCTCCAGCAGTTACCGCCCTCCAGGAAGGCCAGCACGAAGATGGTGGACTGCGGCTGCAGGATTACCGGATAACGGAGCTCCAGCGTGAACTTGTCGTAAACATTACCGGCATAGCTGATACCTTCCTGGCTGTAAGGAGTGAGCTTGCGCGGAGTGAGGGAATAATCCTCGTAACCGCGCAGGGAAATGATTTCGGCACCATAAGTCATGTAACCCGACATGCCGTCACCACCAACCTGGAAGTTCTCGAACGGGGAATAGCCCCAGTTCCGGTTGTAGTAACCCAGGTAGCCGAACTGGGCACGGGTCATGAGCACCAGGTCTCCCACCAGTTTGGAATAGACGGCACCGCTGAACTTCCACTTGTGATACTCAATCCATTTGTAGCGCTGGGCCGCCGTCCAGTTGTCGTAGTTCACATCCTTCCAGCTGTTTACATTAATCTTATTGCCGTTCTCGTCGTAGGAATACTTGCGAAGCAGGGAATAAGGCGGGGTAAACTGCAGGGAGGCCGAGAATTCGGAACCGGAACGGGGATAGATCTGCTGGTCGGAGGAGTTGCGCGACAGCTGGATGGTATAGCTAAGGTTATGGGAAATACCGTCGTTGAAGGCAAAGTAGCTGTTGGTCCAGTTGGTAAGCTTGTAGGTTTGCCAGCTAAGGTTGTTGTACAGCACAAAATAGTTGTCCGGCCACTTGAGGCGTGTACCCAGACCGGCGTTGAAACCGAACACCTCGAACACCTTGTCATTGGACAGGATGCCGATAGCCAGGTACGAGTTGGTCATTCTGGAATAGTAGCCCGAAATGCTGAGGGAAGTGGGCTTCTTGCCAAAGAGCCAGGGCTCCATAAAACTGGCGCTCAGGTTGGTATAGTACTGTCCGTTGGTCTGGAAGCGGAAAGAGAGGGTTTGCGCATCACCCAGCGGAACCGGCCTCCAGGCATTCTTTTCGAACATCCGGTAGGTGGAGAAGTTGTTGAAACTTACGCCGGCCGTGAGCACAAAGGTATTGCCGCCCCAACCACCGGAGAGCTCCAGTGTGGAAGAGGGCTTTTCGGTAACATTATAAACAATGTCAACCGTATTGTTCAACTGGTTGGGAAGGACGGAGAAACCGCCGTTGGGATTCATGATGGCTTCGGAGTCGAACTGACCCATGGAAGCGATTTCACGGATGGAACGTTCAAAGTCCGTCTGGCGGTACAGGTAGCCCGGACGCGTCATCACCTGCCGGCGGATTACCCGTTCGTTGGTGAGGTCGTTGCCATTGATGATAATCTCGTTCAGGCGGGCGGGCTTGCCTTCCGAAACGCGGATTTCCACATCTACCGAGTCGTTCTGGATGTTCACTTCCACCGGATTTACGGTAATGAACAGGTAACCGTTGTCCCGGTACAGTTTGGTAATGTCGTAGTCGCTTTCCTTGCCGCCGCCATGCAGGCGCTTGTCCAGCGTAACCATATCGTAGATATCGCCCTTCTTGATCTGGATAACCTCGTTGAGGGACTCGGAAGGATAGATGGAATTACCCGTCCAGGTAATGTTGCGGAAATAGTAGCGCTTGCCCTGGTCGAACACCATGTCTATGTTCAGGTGCTTGTCATCTACATAATAAATGGAGTCCCTGACCAGGCGGGCATCGCGGTAGCCGGCCTCGTTGAAGGCGTCCAGCACCGTTTTGCGGTCTGTCTTGTAATCCTTCTCCTTGAACTTCTTGGACTTGAAGAAATTGTACCACCGGTTGGAGTGGGTTTCCTTCATGTTCTTGGCCAGTTTGAAGTCCTTCACATCCTCGTTGTTGCCAATGTAGTTGATGTTCTTGATACGGACCTTGTTCCCCTTGTTAATGCCAAAGTTCACCCGGATGGCGCTGCGGATCATGGTATCCCGCTGCACGTCCACATCTACATCCACCTTAAGATAGCCTTTCTCCTTGAAGTAGCGCTTGATGATATCTACGGAGGCGTTCTTTACATAATCGGAATACTCCCGGCCCGCACGCAGGTTCAGGCGTTCCTGCAAATCTTTTCTTTCATTGCTTTTAACGCCCGTGAAAGTCCAGCGGGAAACACGGGGACGCTCCTGGACACATATTTTGAACCAGGCGGTGTCCCGGGTAGGGCAAAGGGAATCCACCACCACGGAAACATCCTCGAAATAGCGCTGGGCGACCAGGCGGGTTACCACGTTGGTAATATCCTCGCCGGGAACCGTTACCTCCATACCAGGCTGCATGCCGGTTTGGGCAAGGATTTGCCGGGCATTGAAATACTGGTTCCCTTCTACATCCACTCCGCCGATAATATATTTTTGGGGGTTGTTGTAGTCTATTTCGATGGAACTGCGGGACTGTTGCGCCCGGAGGGAGAATCCCGCCAGGAGCAGCAACGCCGCGCAGATGAGCCGTTTAAATGTCATTCCAAAAACTGTTATCTTGCAAAGATACGCATTTTATTTCACTTTCCCATATCTGCGGTCCCGCCGGGCATATTCTTCCAGGGCCTCAAAGAACTGGGGCTTGCGGAAATCCGGCCACAGGATATCTGTAAAATAGAATTCCGTATAGGCCGTTTGCCAGAGAAGGTAATTGGAGATGCGGAGTTCCCCGGAAGTACGGATGAGCAAATCCGGATCCGGGATACCGGCGGTAACCAGATACTGGTCGAAATCGGCCAGCTCCATGGCCTGGAAGGCCTCCGGGAACAGCTGCGCCTGCGCTTTTTTCATAGCCTGGAGGATATCCCATTTCCCGCTGTAGCTCAGGAAGAGAATGAGCGTGGTTTTGTATTCCACGGAAGTGGCCTCCATCATTTCGTCGATGGTGCGGTTAAGATTTTCGCTGAGACGGGCACGGTTGCCCAGCACCATGAAGCGTACATGATTGTCCATGAAGGTGCGGAATTCGTTCTTCATGGACTGCATCATCAGTTCCATGAGGGCAATCACTTCCTCCTGCGGACGGTTCCAGTTTTCTTCCGAAAATGCATATACCGAAAGGTACTCGATGCCTTTTTCCACGGCGGCCTCTATGCAGGCGCGCACGCTTTCTACACCTTCTATATGTCCTTTTACGCGGTCCAGACCACGGGCTTTCGCCCATCGGCCGTTTCCGTCCATGATGATGGAGACGTGCTTGGGTAATCTGTTTGTGTTATCCATTGTTTCTCATGTCTTCTCCCCAGAACAGGCGTGAGGTGAGCGCCTTCACGAAGCCTGTTTCGGCAAGCCGGATACGTTTAAGCGAAAACTGTGCCATCTCTACGTGGATGGTCCAGTCGGGATGGATTTCCACCGTATGGTTATCGGTGGACATGATGGCCACCCCGTCACGGGACTCAAAGGAGATGTCCACCTTGGAAGTTTCCGGAATAACGATGGGCCGGACGTTCAGGTTGTGCGGAGAGATAGGGGCCACCACCAGCACCTTGGTGTCCGGCATGCAGATAGGGCCTCCCACGCTTAAACTGTAGGCGGTGGAGCCGGACGAGGTGGCCACGATGAGGCCGTCGGCCCAGTAGGTGGGCAGCGGTTCTCCGTCTATGCTCACATGGATGCCCAGCACCGACGATCCGCTGCGGTGCAAGGCCACTTCATTCACCGAATAAGGCAGCATGCCGATGTTCCGGCGCGCTTCCGGGCCCTTGAGGGTAGCATTTAGCACCGTACGGTACTCGATGCTGAACTCCCCTTCCACCAGGGCCTTCTTTACCGCTTCCGGACGGTTCTCGCACAGGAAGCCGATGCGGCCGAAGTTCACGCCCAGGATGGGAAGGCCGATGTCGGCCACCACGTGGGCGGTGGAAAGGAAGGTGCCGTCCCCGCCCATGGAAAGGACCAGGTCCGTCTCCGGGCGGACATCGGCCTTGGTGCGGATTTCGTAGAGTTCGAACGTGGCCGACTCCAAATCCTGGATAAGGCTGGCCATGCGCGGGTCCTCCCTGAGCGTATTATTCAGAATGAAATAAGCTATTTTCATTACGGTGATTCAAATTAACCTCCAAAATTAATATATTTCTATAAATTTCACTAATTTTGTGGCAATTCAAGCCAAGAAAAACATGACAAGACTCAGTGTCAACATCAATAAAGTGGCCACCCTGCGCAACGCGCGCGGCGGGAACGTGCCGGACGTAACCCAGGCCGCCCTCAACTGCGAACGCTTCGGCGCAGAAGGCATTACCGTGCATCCCCGGCCCGACGAAAGGCACATCCGCTATGCCGACGTGCGGGAAATCCGTCCCCTCCTGAAGACGGAATTCAACATTGAGGGCAACCCCACCGTGCCCAGCTTTGTGGACCTGGTGCTGGAAGTGGTGCCGGACCAGGTTACCATGGTGCCGGACGGCCACAACGCCATCACCTCCAACGCAGGATGGGACACCATCGGCAACAGAGAACTGCTCACAGAGCTTTGTAAACGCTTCAAAGACAAGGGCATCCGCACGTCCATCTTCATAGATCCGGATCCGGACATGGCCGAAGGCGCCGCCCTTTGCGGGGCCGACAGGGTAGAGCTTTACACAGCCGATTATGCCGCGGAGTATTCCCTGGACCCGGAAATTGCCATAGCCCGCTATCTGGAAACCGCCAAAGCCGCCCGTGCCTGCGGGCTGGGCCTGAACGCCGGGCACGACCTTTCCCTGGAAAACCTGGCCTACTTTATCCGCACCATCCCCTGGACCGACGAAGTTTCCATCGGCCACGCCATTATCTCGGATGCCCTGTACATGGGCCTGGAACAAACAATTAAGGCCTATCTTGGGGAAATCCGAAAAAAATAGTTAAATTTGCGGACTTTACGGAAAGATAACAAACAACTATAGAATGAAAAAGAACTTCCTAGTATGCGGCCTCGCCGCACTCATGACCCTGGTTGCCTGCAACCAGAAAAGCAATGAAGCCCCTGCCTCCCAGAACTCCGGAAAAGACAGCCTCGCCGTTGCCGGCAGCATCGTCTTCTTCGACATCGACCAGGTGATGCAGGGTTACGACATGGCCAACGACCTCAACTCCGTGTTCGAGACCAAGGCCTCCGGTATCCAGGCCGAGATTGACCGTCGCGGCAAAAAGCTGGAAAAAGACCTCAACGATTTCCAGAACAAGGTGGACAAGGGCCTCCTCACCAATTCCGTGGCCCAGGTCCAGTACCAGAAGCTTCAGCAGCAACAGCAGGAATATCAGCAGTATGTGCTTAACAAGCAGCAGGAAATGAACGAAGAGCAGCAGGTGATGATGAACCAGATCATGGACGCCATCTCCTCCTTCGTAAAGGACTTCAACGCAGAGCACCAGTACGCCCTCATCCTCACCACCTCCGGCAATATCATTTCGGCCCCGGTGGTTACCGGTGACGAGAGCCTGGACATTACGGACGCCATCCTTTCCGGTCTTAACGCTGCTTACATCAAGAGCAAGGAGAACAAGTAAACCTTCCCATGAAGGTCGCGCTCCTGTCCAGTTTTTACCCCCTTCGGGGCGGCATTTCCCAGTTCAACGCCAGCTTGCTGGAGGGACTGGGAAAATGCGCTTTTGATACCCGGGCCTTCTCCTTTTCGCGGCAGTACCCCAATTTCCTGTTTCCCGGAAAAACGCAGTACGTAACCCCGGAAGACGAGGCCACGCCGGTACAGGCCGATGCCCTGCTGGACACCATGAATCCCCTCACCTACGTGAAAACCGCACGGGCCATCCGGGAATGGGGAGCCGACCTGCTGGTGATGAAGTACTGGATGAGCTGGTTTGCACCCTCGCTGGGCTATGTGGCCCGGCATGCCGGATGCAAAAGCGTAGCCATTCTGGACAATGTAATCCCCCACGAGCCCCACTGGTTTGACAAGCCCCTCACCCGGTATTTCCTGAAGGGCTGCAGCGGCTTTGTGGCCATGTCGGACAGCGTGCAGAAAGACTTGCTGCAGCTGCGTCCAAACGCCCCCCATATCCTGCTTCCCCATCCGCTATACTCCCATTTCGGGGAAAAACTTCCCCAGGAAGAGGCGCAGCGCAAACTGGGGCTCCGTCCCGGTCTCAAAACCCTCCTCTTCTTCGGCCTCATCCGCGAATACAAGGGATTGGATATCCTGCTGGAAGCGTTCCGCACCCTGCCGGAAGACTATCAGCTGCTAATTGCCGGAGAGCCTTACGGTTCCTTCGAGAAGTACCAGACTCTCATAGACACCATGCCCGGGAAAGAACGCGTGCACGTATTCCCGGACTACATCCGGGATTCGGAGGTAAAGAACTTCTTCAGTGCGGCCGATGTGGCTGTGCTCCCCTACCGGAGCGCCACCCAGAGCGGCATCAGTTCCATTGCCTACCACTTCGACATTCCCATGGTGGTTACCGACGTCGGCGGCCTCAAGGGCACCATCGGCGACCGTGGCACGGGAATTGTCGCATCTGCCCCGGACCCGCTGCTAATCCGGGAGGAAATCCTCCGCTATTTTGCCAACCCGGCGCTTCGGGAAAGCTGTATCGCGGCTATCGGCCGGGAAAAACAGCGCCTGAGCTGGGATGTGTTTTGCCGCAGCCTGGCCGACTTTGCCGGCACATTATAATTAGAAAACCATGAAAAGAATCGCCATCCTCGTTCTCTCCGCCTTTCTCGCCTCCTTCGGCGGGACAGCCTTCGCCCAGGACAACAACGGCGGATACGTTCCCACCCCGGTCACCGTTTCCAAGGAAAAGGTGAAACTGAACGGGAAAATCTACCTGTCCCACGTGGTGCTGGAGCGCCAGACGCTCTTCGGCATTGCCAAGGCCTATGGCGTAAGCGTGGACGAAATCTATGAGGCCAATCCCCCGCTTCGGGAGACGGGCCTGCAGAAGAACGCCATTATCCTGATTCCTTTCAAGGAAGGCGCGGCCGAGGCTGTGGCTCAAGCTCAGGCACAGGAGCCCGAAGCAGCTTCTCCCGCTCCCTATATCGAGCACACGGTGCGCTGGTATGAAGACCTGGACGACATTGCCAAGAAATACGGCGTGTCGGCCAAGGATATCATGGACCTTAACGGCCTCAAGAACAAGAAGCTGCAAACCCGCCAGGTACTGAAGATTCCCGCAAGGGGCGAAGGTGTGTCCGTGGTGGTACCGGAAGAAGGCCGGGAAATTACAGAAGAGGCCCAGGAAGGCCCTTCCATCGCCCAGGAGGCCGTTTTAGAGGAAGAGGGAGCCGATCCTGCTCCGCTGGAGGGCGCACAGCGTCCCAATCAGCTGGACAGCACCCTCCTGGCCTGGACTTCCCGGGACCAGGTGGACATGTCGCTCATTCTGCCCCTGAATGCCGGCGGAAAGGTGAGCGAGGTAAATATGGACTTTTACTCCGGCGTGCTCATGGCCGTGAAGGACCTGGAAGCCGAAGGACTCAAGGTGAACCTGAACGTATATGACCTGTCGGCCGGCCTGCCGCCCATCGATGCCCTGGTGAAGGACGACTTTGTGCTGGGTCCGGTGGCCAGCCGGGACATTGAGGCCATTTTGCAGCGGGTTGACGGGCGCGTACCCGTGATTTCCCCGCTGGACCAGAAGGCCGGCACCCTGGCCGCCAATTACAGCAACTTCATCCAGGCCCCTACCCCTGTAGAAAACCAGTACGACGACCTGGGCCGATGGGTGAAGGAAGACTTTAAGGAGGGCGAGCGCATCCTGTTCATCAGCGAGAAAGGCGCCGGCAACGTAACCGCTTCCGTGGCCATCCGAACCGCCATGGCCCAGCTGGATCTTCCCTACGAGATTCTTAGCTACGCCATTGTGGAAGGCCGCGGCATTCCCAATATCCTTACGGAAAAGATGGCCAAGGGCGTGGTGAACCGCGTGGTGGTAGCCTCGGAGAGCGAAGCTTTCATCGGCGATGTTATCCGCAACCTGGGCATCATGATGGGCAAGGGTTACGATATTGTGATGTACGCCCCGTCCAAAGCCCGCACCTTCGACACCATCGACGGCAGCGCCTATCACCAGGCTTCCCTGCACATCAGCACCTCGTACTATGTAGATTACGACAGCCCGGCAGTGGACAGCTTTGTGAAAGCCTACCGCGCCCTGTTCCAGACCGAACCTTCGCAGTTTGCCTTCCAGGGCTACGATACCGCACGCTACTTTGTGAGCAGCTGCGCCCGTTACGGTCACGCCTGGACCCGCATGCTGGGCAATAACAAGGTTTCCCTCCTGCACACGGACTTCCAGTTCTCCGACGACGGGAACAACAACCACCAGAACACGGCGGTGCGCCGCATCGTGTACCAGAAAGATTACATGACCACCTTACAGCGATAAGCATGGAAAAAGTAAAGTGCCTCATCCTGGGCGGCGGCCCTGCCGGTTTTACGGCTGCCATCTATGCCTCACGCGCCAACCTGGCTCCGGTGCTGTACGAGGGCATCCAGCCCGGCGGACAGCTCACCACCACTACCATCGTAGAGAATTTCCCGGGCTTTCCCGGCGGCGTAGATGCCAACACGCTAATGGATTCCATGCGGGAACAGGCCCGCAGTTTCGGGGCCGATATCCGCATGGGAACGGCCACGGAGGCCAATTTGGGCCATCGGCCCTTCCGGGTGGTGATTGACGGAGAGCAAGAGCTGGAGGCCGAAACCCTTATCATTGCCACCGGCGCCCAGGCCCGCTATCTGGGACTGCCTTCCGAAGAGAAATACAAGGGCTCGGGCGTAAGTGCCTGCGCCACCTGCGACGGCTTCTTCTTCCGCAAGAAAACCGTAGCCGTGGTGGGCGGCGGAGACACCGCCTGTGAAGAGGCCCTCTACCTGGCCGGACTGGCCCAAAAAGTATATATGATTGTGCGCCGGGATGTTTTCCGCGCGTCCAGCATCATGCAGGAAAAAGTGCTTGCAAAAGATAATATAGAGGTACTTTGGAACTGCAATACCCAGGAAGTGCTGGGTGACGGACTGGGCGTTACGGGCGCCCGCCTGCTGCGCAAGGACGGCACGGTGTTCGATATTGCCATCGACGGCTTTTTCCTGGCCATCGGCCACGCACCCGCATCGGCCCTGTTCGCGCCCTGGCTGGCCCTGGACGGGAATGGTTATATCCTTACCGACGGGAAGACCTCCTGCACCAGCATACCCGGTGTATTTGCCGCCGGCGACGTGCAGGACCCGCGCTACCGTCAGGCCATTACGGCCGCCGCATCGGGCTGCATGGCCGCCCGCGATGCCGAAAAATTCCTGATTGAACAAAACAGTTAAACGATGAGAACCTTGAAGACAGCCGCAGTGATTCTTTTGGTGGCAGCAGCAGCCTGCGCCTCCCAATTCGAAACCCTGCTCTCTTCCAACGACGTAGAAGCCAAATACGCCGCCGCCATGGATTTTTACCAGAAAAACAAGTTTGCCAAGGCGGCACAGCTGTTCGAATCCCTGGCCGTACTCACCAACGGCACCGCCCGGGACGATACGGTACAGTTCTACTGGGGCCTTTCCAACTATCGGAATAAGGATTTCTACACGGCCGAAGGCAATTTTGCCAGCTTTGTCCAAACCTTCCCGCGCAGTCCCTTCGCCTCCGATGCGGAGTTCTACCGGCTGGACTGCCTGTACCGCGCCACCTACCGGTACGAACTGGACCAGATGCCCACCCGTTCCTGCATGGCGGCCATCGCCCAGTACGAACGGGAGCATCCCGACGACGCAGTGCACCTGGCCGCCTGCGCCGAGATGAAACACGACCTGCAGGACCGTCTGGACCGCAAGGACTTTGAAGCCGGCAAGCTGTACTACAGGATGGAAGACTATCTGGCCGCCCAGGTGAAACTGAGGAACGTGCTCAAGACCAATGCCGATAATTTCTATCGCGAAGACGTGTTGTACTACACCGCCATGTCTTCCTACCACTATGCCCGGCTCAGCTTCCCCGCCAAGCGCAAGGAACGGTATCTGGTATTCTCCGACGACTACCTGAACTTTGTGGGCGAATATCCGGAATCCCGTTACCGCAAGGAACTGGACGGCATTTACCGCCGGGTGCAGGACATCCTGGGCAAGGATGCTCCGGATCCCGAAACCGCCGAATGAAAAATTTTTGAAACTTCCGGGAAACCGGCGGTGTACTCTATAAAGAATAACGTATTATATTATGGATAACAAGAAGAAAGTACCCGTAAACACGGTCACACGCGACATCAAGAATCTGGCCGCCCCTACCGGCAACATTTACGAATCGGTTGTAATCCTTTACAAGCGGGCCAACCAGATTGCCCTGGCCGAAAAGAAAGAACTCACCAAGAAACTGGAAGAGTTCCGCAACGACCGTGACACCATGGAAGAAGTGTTCGAGAACAAGGAGCAGATTGAAATCTCCAAGTACTACGAGCGTCAGCCCAAACCGGACCTGGTAGCCATCTCCGAGTTCGAAAACGGCGACCTGTTCTACCGCAAAGCCCAAAGCGAGAACCCCATCGACATCAAAGGCGAATAAGGCATGCTCTCCGGCCTCCACGTCTCCAATTACATCCTGATAGACTCTCTGGACATACAGTTCCCGGAGGGTCTCATCATTATTACCGGAGAGACGGGAGCCGGAAAGTCCATCCTGCTGGGGGCTCTTTCCCTGGTTCTGGGTGCAAAGGCCGATGCCGGCGTGGTGGGGCCGCATGCCGAGAACTGCGTGGTGGAAGCCAGCTTTGCCACGGAAAAGGATGAAGCCCTGTGCCGGATTCTCCGGGAGAACGACATCCCCTTCGAAGACGGAGAGCTGGTGCTGCGCCGGGTTGTGAGCCGCAGTGGCCGATCCCGTTGTTTTGCAGCCGACGAGCCCGTATCCGTGGCCGTGCTGCAAGAGCTGAGCACCCGCTTGGTAGATATCCATTCCCAACACCAGACCCTTCAGCTTTCCGACGCCCGCTTCCGGCTGGACGCTCTGGATTTACAGGCCGGCAACAAGGAACTGCGTTCCCGTTGCGCCGATGCCTGGGCCCGCCTGCAAAGCAGCCGCAAGGCTTTGGAAACGCTTCAAAACCAGCGGAGTACACTACTGCGAGAAAAGGAATACAACGCAGCACAGTTTGAGCAGCTGAACCAGGCTCATTTGCAGGACGGCGAACTGGAGGAACTGGAAGCCGAACAGAAGCAGCTGGCTCACGCAGAGGAAATCAAGGAAACCCTCTGCTCGGCCGAAGCCCTGTTCAATCCGGAAGAGGAGATGGGCCTGCCCCTGAGCCAGCGCCTGCGGGAGGCGGAAAAACTGCTGGAAAAGGCCGGACGCTACGTGCCTTCCCTTTCCCCGCTGGTGCAACGCATCCAGAGCACCCGCCTGGAACTGGACGACATAGAGGCCGAGATTGACGCAGCCAACGGCAACACGGAAGTTTCTCCGGAACGCCTCGCCTGGGTGGAAGACCGGCTGGGAACGCTGTACGGCCTGCTCAAGAAGCACGGTGTAAGCACCCTGCCGGAGCTGATTGCCCTGCGCGACAGGCTGGACAGCCTCTTGCAGGAGGCTGACAACCTGGACCAGCGGGAACAGGAACTGGAAAAAGCTGTTGCACAGGCGCAGGAAGCCTATGACCAGTCGGCCGAGGCCCTGCACCGGAAGCGCATGGATGCCGCCGGTCCCTTTGCAGAGGCCCTGCAGCAGCAATTGCGGGAGCTGGAACTGGATCATGCGGTTTTCCAGGTTTCCGTAGAGGCCGCTACGCCGGACGCCCAGGGCAAGGACAGCGTCATCTTCCTGTTTTCGGCCTCCGGACAACGCCCCGCCGATGTAGCCAAAGCGGCATCGGGCGGCGAACTTTCCCGCATCATGCTAAGCCTCAAGGCCCAGATGGCCCGCCATACGCAGATGCCCACCCTGGTTTTCGACGAAATCGATACGGGCGTATCGGGCAGCGCGGCCGACAAAATGGGCTCCCTGGTGTGCCGGATGGGCGCTCACATGCAAGTATTTGCCATTACCCACCTGCCGCAAGTGGCGGCCAAAGGCCAGGCGCATTACCTGGTGTCCAAATCCAACGACGTCACCTCCATCCGCCTGCTGGACCGGGAAGGACGCGTCCGGGAAATTGCCCGGATGCTTTCCGGCTCCACCATTACGGAGGCGGCTGTTGCCAACGCAAAATCCCTGTTAGCATAGAACTGAATAATGGCTCTTTCCCTCAACACAACACCTACCATTGACGAATTCCGGACTCAGCTCCGCAGACATAACCTCAAAGCCACCCGGCAGAGACTGGCTGTGCACGAAGCCATGATGGGCCTCGGGCACGCGTCGGCCGATATGGTGCGGGAAGAACTGGCACGGCAAGGTTCCCATGTAACCGTGGCTTCCGTGTACAACATTCTGTCGCAGCTGGCCGACCTCCACATCTACGGACGCCGCCTGTCGGCCACCAATAAA
>Ga0265299_10003187_pt1 | contig 16173 bp, 15 predicted proteins | sample AusTroGonzalo_MG_4_FD_193485 | JGI IMG/M metagenome (GOLD analysis project Ga0265299, IMG submission 193485) | Bovine rumen microbial communities from tropical cattle in Woodstock, Queensland, Australia - Gonzalo_02 | ecosystem: Host-associated > Mammals > Digestive system > Stomach > Rumen ... | reverse complement strand
CTCCGATACCGGGGTCGATGATGTTGAGCAGCAAAGCCTTCTTCATTTTCTCCTGTCCAACAACACGAACAAAGGGGAATAGCAATGTGTTTGTGGTCATAATAATCGGCATGAAATTACGATTATATTTAAAAAAGATTCTATAATATTAAGATAAAATTAAATAATATTATCCAGTAAATTGTATCATGGCAAATGGTCCTGGCAATGGTGAATCTCTGTCTGATTCTGATATCAGGCGTCTATTCGAGTAGAGGGTCGATATCGACGGAAGGAACCCTCAGTCTCCAGAGGAGATGAAGGAGAACCGCGCATGCGTAGCGGAGATCGACGGCATACTCGAGAATCACAGGGATGCGGTCCAGGCCATCAAGGACAGTATTGTCGACAGACAGGAATTGATCGAATACTTCAATCTGAATTCCGATGATCCGGAGATTCTGGAGAAGGGATTGAGCGCGATGTGGCAGCGCGTAGGTATGCTGCAGAACGCGGCCATCTCCGCCGGACAGTCCGGAAACACGAAGGACAAATTCGAGTACGAGGTAGAGATATCTGTCCTAAGGGAACTCAGGTTCGAGACCCTTGACAAACTGTCCGCGCTGAAAAGCAGCGGGTGAAGGATGTGGCACAGGACATAGGAAAGTTGTTGTTCTCTTTCACGATCGAGAGGGATCTCGAATGGAAGGAGTTCCTTCGCATAGGTCGTGCGATAAGGTATAGCGATTCTAAGAAGATCATCATGATCTCCTTGGTCGCCGCTTTCGCTGTGTTTTTCCTTTCGGCCGTTGTATCCGGTTTCTTCCTTCTCCTGTTCATCGTAATCGTCGTGGAGGTGGCTCTGTACATGGAGTTCTCCGTCAGGTCGATAGCCAATAACGTCCGTCAGAGATCGCCTATCTCCTATGATTTCTATGAGGACGGTCTCATCGAGACAATGCTCGGAAAAACGAATACGGTACTGTACGGGAAGTTCAAAGCGGTCAAGATGAACGCACACGTGTTTACGCTCGTCGGCAGAGAGACTGATGTGGTCGTCGTTCCGCGTTCACTCATAGACAGAGATGCAGAGATCAAGCTGATGAAGCTTCAGAGGATTCTTGGAAGTTGAAAAGAGGTGATGAGATGGATATGCAAAGCGATGAAGAACTTTGGAACGTGTTTCTGCCACTGCTGTTCGATAAGATAGCGCGCAACATCCGCAGCGATATGTCCAAGGAATTGGAGGATTACGGTCTGTCAAGCATGCATGCCCCTTATCTTATGGCCCTCAATATCAAGAACGGACAGACGCTCATGTCTCTGTCGCACTTCCTCGACATGGATCGTTCCAACTCGTGCCGTGTTATACGCGAGCTCGAGGACAAAGGCATGGTGTACGATCTGCGCAGATCACCCACCAGCAAGAACTATCCTCTGTTCCTAACGCATAAGGGGGAGATGATCTCCAACAAGCTGATGGATGTGATGTACACTCTGATATCAATGTATTTCGAAGGGATATCCGAGAACGAGTACAGCAAGATGAAGAACACTCTTATCCGTCTTTTCGACAACATCAGCACTGAAGGCTACAGCAGCCCGGCGTGGAAGATGGATCCGTTCTACGAGTACATGGTGGAATCCCAGAGCACACATCTCACAGGAAAGAGGTCCATAATGGAAGGCAACAAAGGCCGTTCATATATCGAAAGTTTCAATTCTAATGATGTTAATTTATAATACTTTCTATATTTTGTAGTAAAGTTTATAAAATATTATTTGGAATTAAATGTATGAACCATCTGGGATGCATTGCTGCGATATCGCCTATCGGAAGCGCGATGGGTATCGTAGCACTGATGTGTCCATGGGTTTCTGGATTGAACGGAATCGATCTCCTAGAGGGATCAGTTGCCGATCCTGTGAGATTAGTCCCTGTTCTGGTAATGATTTTGTCAGTCATTGAAATCCTTCTTTCCTCGACCTATTTCCTTAGCCCGAGATGGTTCATACCGTTCATCACATTCTTCCTCGGTGTCGCAACACTGATCCTCACATCGGTCCTGGCGATGTCGACGGTCGATGGGGTCAAAGTCGGTGTGGAAACGGGAGCCGCCATTTCCTACATGGCCGGAATAATCGTGCTGTTCGGTTCTGCGATGCTTTACAAGATGCAGTTCAGGCCTGCGATCGACAACTCAATGAGCTGATTCAATGGCCGCCAAACGTTATGTCGATGTATTTGAGATGTACAATCGCTGCATCACAGGCGACCGCATCTCCGAAGAGGATTGGGATTACAACATCATCCCCCACAACGCCGCACTGATGAAGGAACGTTATGACATCTCCTTCGGTAACAGGATTATCCCTGATGACCAGGATATGGTGGATCGTCTCTTTGTGGCAGGAGTGGACATGCTGCTCACCACAGGAATCTACAACACCGGTACGGGGACGAGGATGCTCATAACCGAGGACGAGCTGTACGAAGGGCTCAAGATGGCTCCTAGAAGACTGCAGCTCGGTTCGGGAAAGGATTCAATCGTATGTTCTCAGCGCAGAGGGGATTCGATAAACAAACCGATCATCGAAGGAGGTCCTACCGGAGCACCGCTGACCGAGGATCTGTACATCCCTATCATAGAATCGTATGCCCAGGAGCCCGCTGTAGATACGATTGTCAGCGGAGTGCTCAGGACGGTAAAGGGTTCTGCGGTGGAGAAGAACACGCCATGGGAGATCAGGGGCGCCCTGGCAGAGCTAAGCTACACGCGCGAGGCCCTATACAATGCGGGCAGACCAGGTATGGCGATATAGGGCCCTCAGACGCCTCTTACAGCACAGGGGCGCATCGTAGCGGATCTCGGAGGACAGTCCGGTCTGAACAATTTCGATCTCCATGAGTGCTCTCAGATGAATGAACTAAAGATAGACACATCTGCTCTGAATATGATCGCAGCATGGCATCTTTCCGGAGTGAACATCCTCGTGGAGCAGATGCCGATCATCGGAGGATATGCAGGAAGCGTGGAGGAGACGGCCATCTGCGATGTCGCCACGACATTGGCATCCTTTGCGGTGATGAACGCAGATATACATCTAGGCGGACCGATCCATATCAGGTGGGGAACCACCACCAACAGGCAGTCGCTGCAGGTCGCTTCGCACACAGCGATGGCGATGGACACCAACACCGATGTCCTGCTTGCGAACCAATACTACACGATGGCCGGTTCCTGCACTGAGATGAACATACTCGAGATTTCGGCACAGGCGATGTGCGATACAGTCACGGGGAGGGAGCTATTGTCAGGTGTTGCATCGTCGAGGGGCGTCAGGACCAATATGGTGTCTGGAATGGAGGCAAGGGCCTTGGGCGATGCATCGATGGCCACATGCGGTATGGATCCCGTCGAGGTGAACGACATAGTTGACCGCATTCTGAGAAGGTACGAGAACAACTACGCGAACCCGCCCAGGGGCAAGACCTTCAGTCAGTGTTACGACGTCAATTCCATCGAACCTACCCAGGAATATCTGGATTTGTACAGTTCGGCGTCCGACATCCTGGCTGAGTGCGGTCTGTATTATTGATTTTTATACTGCGGTCTGAAAGTCCGTCTCTGTGAAAAATATTTATATAGTTTTACTTCAGCATTTATCTTGATTTTTAATTAAGTTTAAATATTTAAATTATACACAATTAGTATTAAATTATTAGGTTTAAAATTATATTATATAAATTTAACTTAAATATATAGATAGTTTTTTAAACAAACAATTTGAATTTATTACAACTGGTAGGGAACTACTGTAAAGGAGGAAAATTTATGGTAAAGCATGGAGTCAGGATCCTTGCTGAGGGAAACAGTCACGCATTCGTAGGCTTCTCCTCAGATACGGGTCTTGTCAAATCCATCGATTGGAAGCAGGGTATGATCATCGCTATGGGTGTCCCTATCCTGATTCTTCCTGGAATCTATGATATCGCAGGAACGGCTTGGGGCCTCAGTATCTTCATCTGGACTATATCCGTTCTGCAGGGTTTCGCACAGAATCTGGCGATCGGTGAGATGGCGGCTGCATTGGAAACGCCGGGAATCGGAGGATGTGCTCAGAAAGTATTCACAAAGCCTAATGGAGGCAGATACGGCTTCGGTAAATTCATCGGAGCCTTCACAGCATGGTCCTATTGGTTTACCTGGACCCCTGTCATCCCCATTTTCACTTGTACTTCCGTCGATTACATTTCTAAATATCTGGAGTACGGAATGGGTCTGGATCCGCTGGACAGCACGATGACCCTTTGTCTACAGTTGCTGTTCGGTATTGTTGTTTTCAGCGCTATTGTGTTCGTCGGTTCCAAAGGGCTGTCCGGAGGAGCCAAATTGGGCCTGATCCTCGCATTGGTGGCCATTCTGCCTCTGCTGGTGGTCATCACCATGCCTCTTCTCGGACTTACGGTCGGAGGCGGAGAGCTGACAGGATTCTCGATCGATAGGATCATGGAGAACCTGGTACCGGACGGTTGGGGTTGGACGGCATCCGACTTCATGATGGTGTTCGGTATGTTCGCATATGCCCAATGGTGTGCTTGCGCATGGGAATCCGCAGCTACCTACGGAGCAGAGTACAAGACTCCCGGAAAGGATGTTCCGAAGGCTCTGATATCTGCAGGTTTGGTATGTTTGGCTATGTACTTTATCGTGCCTTTCGTGGTGTACGGAATGATGGATCCAGCGATGATCGATGCATGGGGCGTTTCGACGCTGTACCCAATCGCTCAGTATGACTTCGGCGACATCGGTCTGATCATCGCCCTCATCCTGCTGGTGGCGGGAATGGTCATGCTGATTCAGACCGCCTTCCTGGGTTCATCTAGGACGCTGTACTTCATGGGACACGAGGGCAACATGCCCAAGATGTTCACGTACACCAACAAAAACGGAGCGCCTCTGGTCGCCATGTTCTTCCAGTTCGCGATGGGTATCCTGTTCATCATAATCATTCACTTCGGATCCGTCGGAATGATTCTGGCGGCATCTTCGTTCGGATTCTCGTTCGCACTCGGAATGGGTATGCTGGCATATATCGTGTCAAAGAAGAGTCCCAGGTTCAAGGATCTCCCAAGGCCGTACAAGGCACCCCGCGGATGGTACTATGTTGCCTGCTTCCTGATGATCTATCAATTCTTCGTGCTGATCCCCTGTCTAGCGTACTGGTGTATCAACGGAGGAATCGAGAACGGTACTTTCTCTGTCATCATCGGTGCCGTCATCCTGTTGATCTACGTCCCCGTTTGGTTCATACTGCAGTACACCAACGGAAAGGCGGAGGAGAGCTGTTTCGTGTGCAAGAGGTCTGTGGACGACTACAACTCCTACGTCACCAAGCAGAAGAACCTGGACTTCGCGGAGACCGAGGATATCATGAGCGAGATGGACTCGCTTCCAGTAATCCTCGTGGGTAACACCTACATCTCCCTGTGCCCAATATGCTACGAGCTTACATTCGGATTCTCCACGGATCCGGACGAGAGGCTGTCGGGTATCAAGAAGTACATGGGCGGAGAGATCAACTATCACTTCGACAAGAAGTTCGACGACAGCGGAACTTCGTGAAACCAAGGGGCTCCGGCCCCGTTTTCTTTGTTTTCAGTCGGAATGGACCTTTCATATACCTAATCGGGGATGGGCTTCCAGGAATGTGTCATGGAAATCGAGGTGCTTTGGGTAGTCGCTGCCGGCCTTATGGAGCCCATCTGGATGGTTTCTCTCAAGAAGTACAATGATTCCAAGAACCTCCTTTGGGGCGCTGTGGTCCTAGCGTTCATGTTCATCGGTCCGGCTTGCCTCTCGATGGCCACAGAGGGTGCGGTGCAGGTCAGCATAGCATACTCCATATGGGTGAGTATAGGCACGGTCATGACAACTCTGATCGGATGGCTGTTCTACAAGGATCCGCTGGACAAGTGGACCATACTGTTCGTACTGATGATCCTGGTAGGGGTCGTCGGATTCAATCTCTATACGGGGGCATGAGATGAGGACGGCTTGGCTTTGGGTCATCGCAGGCGGAGTGGTGGAGGCCGTATATACAACGTTCATGGGTCTTGCCGACGGAATGACCGATATACTTTTCACTGTGCTGGGTCTTGCGTTCAGCATAGTCGGCACGGTGCTACTCAACGAGGGTCTCAAGAGAGGTCTGCAGATGGGCGCCAGCTATGCCGTATGGGTCGGCGTGGGCGTCGCCGGGGCCGCGATAGCGGATGTCCTTGTGTTCGAGAACGGTCTCGGGCTGGTCGGATACCTGTTCCTCGCCTTGATCCTCGGAGGGGTAGTGGGGCTCAACCTGCGCAATGATACGCACGCACGCGAAGAATCCCCTTAATTATTATATAGGGAAAGGACATCGGGCCGTTTACGTAAACTCAGGACCCACTCTCCGTCAGGGGGTGAAAACTGAGAGCTCTTTCCGGAAGGAACAGAGCTTGATCGAATCCCTAAGGGGATCATTTACGGAGGAATAAAAATGGCCAAAGCGAAGAAAGAATCGCAGACCGAGGATGAGAACTTCAACTATATCGTCCGTATCGTTAACTCCGATATCGACGGTCAGAAGAGGACAGTCATCGGTCTCCAGAGCATCAAAGGAGTCGGAAAGAGGGTCGCACAGATCGTTGCCAAGAAGGCAAACGTTGACCCCACAGTCAAGATGGGATCCCTCCCCGACGAGAAAGTCAAAGAAATCGAGACACTCGTCAAATCCTACGTCGAGTACGCACCTACCTGGGCAATCAACAGGCAGATGGACTACGAGACCGGAGCTGACATGCACCTCTTCGGACAGGACCTCGAGATCATCCAGAAAGAAGATATCAACAGGATGAAGATGACCCGCTGCTACCGCGGAATCAGGCACGAGACCCACCACAAGGTAAGGGGACAGAGGACTCGTTCGAACGGAAGACACGGACTCACCATGGGAGTCTCCAAGAGATGAAGGTGGTTTGAATGGGAGATCCTAAGTTTTCAAGAAAGACATATGACACCCCCTCACACCCCTGGCAGGGAGAGAGGATCAAGGCAGAGGTCGAGGTCGTCAACGCATTCGGTCTCAAGAACAAGACAGAGGTTTGGAAGGCAGACACAACCCTCAGGAACCTGAGGAAGCAGTCAAGGGACCTTCAGGCTCGCCTGAGGACCGGAGACGCACAGGCAAAGATCGAGGCAGACGCACTTCTCGCAAAGTGCGGAAGGCTCGGATTCCTGCCCGCAGACGCCAACCTGAACGATATCCTTACACTCAAGAACGAGGACGTTCTCTCACGCCGTCTCCAGACAATCGTCTACGAGAAGGGACTGTCAAGCACGATCAAGCAGGCAAGGCAGATGATCACTCACGGACACATCTTCGTGAACGGACACAAGGTCACCGTTCCCGGATACATCGTCACCAGGAAAGAGGAGTCCTCCATCGAGTACAACCCCTCTTCACCCTTCACCGATGAGATGCACCCCATGAGGATCTCAGCAGAGCAGGCAGCAGCAAACGCCGCAGTCAAGGCAAAGGCCGAGGCAGAGGCAGAGGCAGCAGCCGCAGCAGCAGCCAGGGCAGATGCAGAGGAAGCAGGAATCACAATCGAGGATGGTGAGCAGTGATGACAGCAAAATGGGGAATCGCTAACATTTTCGCTAGCTACAACAACGTCATGATCACCTTGACGGACATCACCGGAGCAGAGACCGTTGCTAAGGTCACCGGTGGAATGGTCGTCAAGCAGGCGAAGGACCAGTCTTCACCTTACGCAGCACAGAGGGCGGCAGAGAAGATCGCCGAGGTTGCAAAGGAGAAGGAGTACGTCGGGATCCACGTCAGGGTACGTGCACCCGGAGGAAACAAGTCCGTTTCGCCCGGACCCGGTGCTCAGGCCGCCATCCGTGCTCTCACAAGGGCAGGACTCAAGATCGGCCGCATCGAGGACGTCACACCCATACCCCACGACGGAACCAAGAAGAAGGGCGGACGCAGAGGACGCAGGGTCTGAGGAGGTTACCCCATGGCTACCATGGAGATCGAGATTATCGAAATGGCCGACAGGAAGGCAAAGTTCGTTCTCAAGAACTCTTCCCCGGCTATGGCGAACGCGCTCAGGAGGACACTCCTGTCCGACATCCCTAAAATGGCGATCGATCAGGTCGAGTTCATGACCGGAAAGATCGAGGGAGATGACGGAAGGGAGTATGAGAGTATCACGCCCCTGTTCGAAGAGATCATCGCCCACAGACTGGGAATGCTCCCCGTACCGACCGACCTGGACCTCTTCGTGCCCCAGGACCAGTGCTCCTGTGGCGGAGAGGGATGTCCCAGCTGTTCGATCATGTACAGCATCAGGAAGACAGGCCCCTCGACAGTCTATTCATCCGATCTGCAGCCCCTTGGCGGCCCCAACAGCGACAAGCTGAGGATCGTCGACGAGTTCATCCCAATCGTTGAGCTCACGGCGGATCAGGGAATATACGTCTATGCGAAAGCAGTGATGGGAACCGCCAGGAAGCACGTTAAGTGGCAGGTCTGCAACGGTGTCGGATACAGCTACATGCCCGTCATTGATATCGACCCCAAGCGCGCTTCCGACGACGAGGTCGTCGCATGTGCGGAGATCTGTCCCAACGGACTTCAGGTCAAGGGCGGAAAGCTGGTCGTTACCAGTGCTCTCGAGTGCGGACTCTGCACCGGATGCATCGAGAAGATCAGCGACATCGACGGTATCAACGTCACTTGGGATGACAAGAACTTCATCTTCAAGTACGAGACCGATGGTTCCATGACCGCACAGAAGGCCCTCGATGAGGCGCTCAAAGTCCTTGCCGATGAGGCAAAGGGATTCGCAAGCGATCTAGAGGCACTTTGAAACTTTTCACCCCTCCCTCGGGAGGGGAACAAACTTCTGATCATCTATCCTGACACGATCCTGTCAGCCGATGCTGTCGTGTACACGTATGTCAAGCCCAGTTATGGCATCAGAAAAAGTCTGAGAGCTTACACTTCTTGATCTTGTCGTTGTTGAACACGGAATTCATGTTCATCTCCAGGATCTCAACCCTTTCCCTCGTATAGGAATCGAGGCCGTACTTCTCGCCGATGGTCTTCGATATCTCAAGGTACTTCTTCACAGATGCTTCGTGGACAGTGAGGTTCAGCGGGTTGTTGCATTTGTAGCATGAACCGCTGATTGTCATCCTGCGGTATTTCTCTCCGCATTTGGTGCATCTAACGCTCTGCGTGGAGAAGCTCCTGAGGTTTCCGATCATGTCCGGCATGAAGTGCTTGTTGAGGACACGCACGGCAACATCTTTTTCATCTACTGCGCGCAGCTTCTTTCCGAGCATGAGCTGCGCATTCATCTTATCCATCATCGATTCCAAAGTCGTATAAGCAGAATACTTCGGACCGTTGGAGATGTCGTTGGTGTCGTGTGTGAATCCCATACCCTCGTACTGTTTCTCCGTCCCTATACGAGAAGCGATTAGGTCCATCTTTTTCTCGATCTCCTTCGGCTCCTTCATGGCCATGGCCGCCTCGTAGAGCTCAAGCGGATATTCCCTTAGACAGTCCACGTTGTGAGCTTCCTTATCGATCTCGTTGGGATCAAGTCTCGTAGTAAGGACCAGAGGTGCATCCATGAGTCCTCCTCTCCTATCGGGCAGGAAGCTCCTGGAGAAGTTCAGCAATGCGTCGAGTCCGAGCATCAGACAGTCCTCATCGCCGTCGCAGTTCCTCCTCTTCGCTGCATGGAAGAATGGGTGTCCGTAGCATCCGCGGACATCGGCGTAACCGATGATACGGCAGAGGATACATCCTGATGTGTGAGGTGCAAGACCGAAGACTATGTTCCCTATGAGGTCGGTCCTGTTGTTGACGTTGTAGTACCTCGGAAGATGATACAGTAGTTCGAGCTCATCATCAAGGTATTTCGCGACCTTAGCAAGATAGTCTCCGCAGTCCTTCGCGGGAACGACATCCTGTACCTTGATCTCGCAGATCTGTTCCGGATCGACAAGCGGGTCGCCGTTCCAATCCGTGAGGTATCCCAGCTCGTGGGCCTTCTCGATCGAGAGGCCGATCTCCCTGGGCTTGAAGTGTGTGAGAGGAATGTCAGTCATATCGAAACGTACGGTACCGTCCTTGAACACGGATATGCCGTTCTTGCTTCTGAGGATGCCCTTCTCGAGGGTCTCCACAGTCTTGTTCTTCGATATCAGAACATCTACGCATTTGATGTCCGGTGCTGACTGTATCCCGAGATATTTGCATGCGGCATCCAGCTCTCCTTCGAGATCTATCTTCATCTCCGCAGGTCCGGGCATTCCGAACTGGTTCGGCTTCGGAACGTAGACAGTATGTCCGCCGCAGTTCCTGCACCAGTTGCGGAACGTGTACGTGTTGCATTCCTTACAGAATCTGTTCGCGACCACCTCGCTGATCGTAGGTGTATCTCCGCTGTATGCAGGCAGGCTCTTCTTCAGGATGCCGATGGCCGCCTTGATCTCCTTTCCCGCTTCGGCATCTTTGCCGACTGGGAACACACAGTGGAGCTTGGGTGTGAGCTCACGTTCCTTCGCCTTCTCGGGACGTCCCATCCTTGTGCCTACGCGTGTCATGGCCCTTGCGCGGACCTCGTATCCGGCAGCTTTGCTGATCGCTTCCAGAGTGGTGCTGCCTTCGAGCTCAGGGCCGGCCGATAGCTGACCGCCTTCGTGCTTTATGCCCATGCAGTCCAGCATAGGCTCTGAATATCTCTCGTCGATAGTGACCTTCTTGTCGGCCACTCTGTGCGGGACGCATATGTCCTGTAGGATCTTCTTCGATTCGGGGACAAGATCCACTCTGAGGTTCCTGCCGTCGAATGTTCCTGTCTCCAGGATGTATTTTCTCAGGCTCTTGATGTCATCCAATGGGATGTCCGACCAGAACATGTTGAATTTGGGGTGTAGCGGGACACCGAGCTGTGCGCACATCTCCTTGGCGCGTGCATATGTGGGGTCCAGCCAATCTGTCGGAAGGTCCCCCTTCGCCTTGATCTCCAGCTTGTGCCACTCGATGGGGTATCCGCAGGGGACCAGAGTATGGTTGTTCTCGCAGAACTCTCCGAACGGGACGAGGATCTCTCCGTTGTCGAGGATTTCCGCGATTTTATCCCTTATCGCCAGCACCTCTTCCTTGGTCTGACAGTAGACCACGTCACCGTTCTTGAGCAGGACGGTAGGTCCCTCCAATATATCGCAGGGGGTGACGACGCAGGCCTTTCCGGGCCTCTCGATCTTCAGCTGCGTACCGATCGCCATGAAGTCGTCCATGACGTACATGCTGGCAGTGCTGTATGCAAGGGATGCGAGACCGGATGTCCTTGCCCTCCCGTATCTGAGCCTAAATCCGCCCACTCTGCACGGGTGCCCGAATATGGGGCGTCCTGCGACTATGTCTCTGAGGTACTTGTCCAAGGGCTGGACCTTTTTCTCTACAGGCTTGTCGTCCTCCTTCTTGGCGGGTTCCTTGACCTTGTGCGCATCGAGGTATTTCCCGATGAATTCCCAGCCGGGGATCTGCAGCTTGTCGACGTGCTTCTTCAGCTTGGCCGCCTTCTGGCACATGCCTTCTGCTATGACCAGGACGGCTCCTCCCCTGACACGGTTGGTGTCGATCCTCGGCAGGTCCCTGAATCCTGAGATCTCAATCTGCTCGGTACCTTCTCCGTCGACGCAAATGGGACAGTTCCTGACGATTAGGTCGATCTCCTCCGATGTAGGGGAGTACTGAAGGTGCTGACATTGCTTGTACAGCGGAATCTCCTCATCGAACCTTGCGATCTCGGCGTCCGTGGCGATGTATTTCCCGATACCTAGCTCGGACCTGACGACGTCCGCAATCAGGACGCTCATGGCCTGAGCGGTTCCTCCGGCTGCACGGATGGGTCCTGCGAACAGCAGGTCCACATAGCTGGAGCCGTCATCGTTCTTTCTGATCCTGGTCTCCGCGATTCCTTCCAGCGGTGCGACCAGGATTCCCTCGGTCAGAACGGCCAGACCTACCCTGATCGCCCTGTCCAGCTGCTTCTCCTGGCTTTCGGCCGGCCATTTGGCGACCTCCTTTGCGGTGAGAAGGCAAGCGACCTCACGGTTTCCCGCTTCCAGGGTCTTCTGCCTTATGATCTCGGCTACGCCTTCTACCTGATAATCTTTCAAAAGCTCCTCGCAGCGTGAGGCCAGATCCTCCGCCTGAGGCACATCTACATAATCCTCCGGATCGAAACCCAGCGATCTGGCCTTCTTGGCCAGCTCATAGATCTCGTCCTTCTTGGCATTGAGCTCCGTGAAGTACCTTGCCATCTCCTGGCTGTACACGGGGCCGCCCATCATTCCACTTCCGCTTCTACCGCTTTCCTGCGGTTGATCTCCCTCATCTGTTTGATGACGATATCGGTGAGGGCTTCCATGTTCTCGCCGGTCTGGGCAGAGAAGTAGAGCCTGTCATTGCCTGTCTTAAGGATATCGCACTTGCTCTCCGCCACGATGATGGGGACTCCCTGGAAGTTCTCCTGGACGTTCTTCAGGAGCTTCTCCTGAACGTCGAGCTTGAATCCGCAGGTCTCTGAAGGGTCGATGACGAAGAGCATTACGTCCGTAAGATATCTCAGTGCCAGTACGGCCTGTTTCTCGATATCGTTCCTCTTCTCGAACTCCCTGTCGAGAAGTCCGGGCGTGTCGACGATCTGGTATTTCCTCCAGTCGTCCTCGATGTGTCCTACGATGATTCCCTTCGTCGTGAAGGGGTATGGGGCTATCTCGGGCTCCGCGGTGGACATGACTGTCACGAGGTTGCTCTTTCCAACGTTGGGGAATCCGGCCACGACGATTGTAGGCACTGCGGGGTCGATGGCGGGCAGTTTTCTGAACTTATTCTTGGCTTCCTGAAGGAACAGGAGATCGTCAGAGATCCTGTCGACATATGAATTGAGCCTGCCGTAGAATCCTCTCCTTGCGGCCTCGATGATCTCGGGATCCTTCGTGCGCCTGATCTCCCTGAGGGTATCGTTCTTCAGCTTCTCGGACTTCGTGGCGCACCAGTTGACGGCGCCCAGCGATTTCTTGTAGGCGTCGATGCCTATGACGATGTCCACGAGCTGAGGGAAGAAATCATCCTCCTTCTCGATCCTGGGGAACCTGTCCACATAGCCGGATAGAGCGGTCACTACGATATCTCCTGCAGCGGTGACCTTAGCCAGGGCTGTCTTCTTACGAGTGTCCAGCGTGTTGGTACCGTTCTTGTATATCTTGGATGCCCTGTGGAAAGCCTTCTCCATGAGCTCTTCAGACGTAAGTACCGTGGGTATTTTGAAGTCTATTCCGGCCATGATATCGGTGAAACCATCCGCATAGATAAACGTTACACGCGTGCGCGCCAGCGTATTAAGACAGGCATCAGTCCCACTCGATACTGACGCGTATCAGCCAAAGATCGTGGTCCATCCCGCTCTTCGGCGACAGCCTCGAAGGTATCCCTTCAATGGGGCAGTCTATGAATCTGATCCCGCATTCAACGCTTGGTTTCCCTGTGTCCTTTCCGAATATCTGGGTCAGTGCAGATAGGTTCGTTCTGAAAGTCACGCCGAGATCCGCCTTGGGCAGCTCGTCGAAGGCCGTGGAGAACATGCCGGGATTCTTGATCTCAGTCTCGAATGTCACTTCGAGGTCGATATTGTCCGTGAACATGGAAACCGGATCGATCCTGTACGGGTTCTTGATGTTTAGGAACATCTCCTCCAGTTTTCCGGCTATGAACTTCAGCACATCCTTGACCAGGTCGGAATCGCATCTGAGGGCTATCCTGAGGCCGGTGGAGGCCGTCGAGGTAAGGTCCTTCACGTCCACCTTGACGTATATGGAAGCCTCTGTCAGGCACGCAGCGACCTTGTTGATCACTGTGTTGACTGCTGATTTGATGGTCTCGTTCAGCAGATTCTGCAGGGATTCAGCATCGGTGACCGAATCCACTTTGGAGAATGCATCATGCAGGGAATCCAGCAATAGTTCCTTCGCGACCTCAGCGGTCAGGAAATTAGAGGAGATGTAGGAACCGTTGGAGTTCCCCATGGTGCCTTCCTTGAACTCCCATTGGCTCGCTCCGTCATAGCTCCTCTGCCAGGTCTTTCCGTCGTCATTGGTATCCTTCTTAACTCCGGTCTTGTCGATGATGTTCCCTTCCGCATCCTTCAGGGTAAGTCCTTCGCCATTCTTGGTGAGCTTTCCCGATTCGTTTACCATCAGGAATGTGGGGTAGATCAGCAGGTACTCCCCGGGGGCGATGGAACCGCTGAGCGTCATTGTCTTTGAACGGTCGGATGCGGCCGTTAGGGTGTATCCTGTCAGATCGATCTCCTCAGAGGAATTGTTTAGGAGCTCGACCCATTCCTTCTTCGAATCGTTCCCTGCTGGATTCGATTCGAACTCGTTTATTATCAGGCCCTTGGCCGAAGGGGAAGTGTACTTGAGGCTTACACCGACGTCCAAACCTACATTGACTCCAAGGCCCGGCACGGGTATGTTCTGCAGCATCTTTCCGATCCCGGGGACATCGCTCAGTGCGAATCCGAGCTCGTTGTAATCCTCCAGATCAGGGAGGACTGCGGTGATGTCCGCGCCCATAACTTCCGCCGAGATGGTGGCCAGATGCTTGCCGGCCTTCAGCTGCGGATCGAGGGTGATTTTCATCTTCCAGTCGTCGCTCTTCACCGTTGCCTTTCCGATGACGTATACGTTCCCTGCGTTCAGTTCGCCCTTGCTCTTGAGGGTGATGCTCACTTCCGTGTCCATACCGGCTATGGGGCCCGAGAGGGTTGCTATGAAGACAGTCTTCGTAGTAGCGTAAAGCGATGCGACATCCATCTTGACCTCGAATCTGTACCCCATGTATTCGAAGCCCACCTTCTGTTCCGACAGGTTCAGGCTCATGAACACGTCAATCATGTTGTCCTCGAGGAACCGCTCAATGTTCTGCTCTATCCACAACGTCAGGAGGCACATGGGGTCGGACATCCTGTCGGTCATACGGACCAGGGCATCGGAGACATAGCGTGATATCTCGTACACGCATCTGTTCAGGGTGTCGACGGTGTCCATGACTATGGTCATGATCTGCCTCAGAGGCTCCATAACCGGTTCAAGATACTCCCACAGAAGCTTGAACGCATCATCCACGATCGTCTCGCTTGTATTGTAATCCACTCCTGCCAGGGCCCAGGCGCTTGCAACGGATATCTCAAGGTCTATGTGGTTGCGGACGGTGCCCGAGATCGCCCCGGTAAAGTCGCCGCCCATGGCGCTGCTGAGGGCACCGTTGCATTCGATGCGGTAGTCAATGATGTCCCTTACGGAGACGGAGAATGTGGTGGAGTATGCGGCGCTCAGATCCTCGCGGAAGCCGGTGACATGGGTGCATTTCTCCCTTATGATAATCGGTTCAGAGACCACAGGGTCGTTGTTGAATCCGAATCTCAGGGATTCCCTCGTCCTGTTCCCGGCTTCGTCGACCAGTATGAAATAATCCGTCTCGGCCAGTTCCACGGGTCCGGAGTACGGGCTCATATCCATGTTGGCGACGATCTCGTTCAGCAGAATGTCCGCCCTTCCGTCTATCAGTCCGGAGATGTCCAGCGCGCTAAGTCCGTATGAAGCGATCTCTACCATGGATTCGAGGATGAAGCTGGTGCTTCCGCCCTCTACCGTCCTCATCGCATCATAAACCGACAGGTCTGAATAGACCTTCGAGACGTATCTGTGGACGGCATCTTCCACCTCCTGCGAGGCCATTATTGTTTCTATGTCGATCTCCCCTCCGGATGCCTCTATGAAGGCATCAGCGATCCTGCTGCGAAGCGTTTCGGTGTCGGCGATGCTGTCGGCATGGTTCATCACGGTATCTGCGATTTCCGAGTAGAACGGATCGTATGTACGCTCCTTGTTGATAACGCCCATCAGGTTTTTGCTGAATTCCTCATTGATGTGCGCCGACTGCATGTACAGAGCGTCCGCCACTTTGGAGATGAACGATCCCGGGTCGTTCGGATCCAGAGTTATCTTCGTATAGCCGCTCCCGGAGAACATGTTCTGAGCGGCGGAGTTGAGG
>Ga0265299_10003185_pt1 | contig 16180 bp, 8 predicted proteins | sample AusTroGonzalo_MG_4_FD_193485 | JGI IMG/M metagenome (GOLD analysis project Ga0265299, IMG submission 193485) | Bovine rumen microbial communities from tropical cattle in Woodstock, Queensland, Australia - Gonzalo_02 | ecosystem: Host-associated > Mammals > Digestive system > Stomach > Rumen ... | reverse complement strand
CCGCAAATAGAAAGCAGACTACCCAGTTGGGAAGGTGGAAGCGCTTTCTGCGCATGCCGTCTATCGCATAAGGAATTGTCATCATCATTCCCAGTGCACAGAGGAGATTCGAGTTCACAGTGAACATACAGAATGTCCGGATGCCCATATGGTCGAAGTTTTCGTCATACAGGGTTGTCAGGTTCATGGTGACTCCTATGCAGACGCATACGAAGACGACAATTGCGCTTATCAGTGTGCCCAGGCATCTTCTGCCTGATAATCTCTGTTCAATTCCCATAGTATTACGGATGATACTCCATGCAGAGCATTGTCATATCGTCAAACTGCTCTGCTTCCTTTACGAAATCGGCTACTGCAGCGTTGACCTCTTCCAGAACTTCTTCAGGCTTTGCATCCGGATTCTTGTTCAGAGCTTCAATCATTCTGTCAGTACCGAACTGTTCTTCGTTCTCAGCGGTAGCTTCGGCAATACCGTCGGTGTAGACAAAGATCTTTGCACCGGGCTTAAGCTGGACTTCATATTCCTTGTATTTGACACCCTTCATTCCACCTACGACAAAACCGTGGTCATCGTTGAGCAGTTCAAACTTTTCACCGGGCTGTTTGATTGCAGGATACTCATGTCCGGCGTTTGCTGCGGTGAGCTTTCCTGTGGACAGTTCCAGAATACCGATCCAGACAGTTACGAACATCTCTTCCTGGTTGTTGGCACAGATAGTTTCGTTGGCCTTGTTCAGAATCTCTGCCGGAGTCTTACACATGCCTCCCACACTCTGGATGACTGCCTTTGAAACCATCATGAACAGTGCAGCGGGAACACCCTTTCCGGAAACGTCAGCAATTACCATACACAGATGGTCATCATCTATGAAGAAGTAATCGTAGAAGTCTCCACCAACCTCTTTGGCCGGTTTCATCGATGCAAAGATGTCAAATTCCTTTCTGTCGGGGAACGGCGGGAACTCATGCGGAAGCATACCGCTCTGAATGCGGCTTCCCATCTTCAGCTCGCCTTCCAGTCTCTCCTTTTCAGATTCTTCCTTATGCTTTTCCTCAAGGGCATGGATTCTCTTGTTCAGATAGATGGCTACAAAACCTCCGACCAGAGACACTCCAAGGAAAACTACAAGGGCATAGAACCATACCTGCTCATAAAAGGCCTTTTCCTTGATGATTCCCACTGTGAGTGAGTTGCTTCCACGTCCGAGGGCATCTTTGAGTTCAAGTTCAAACAGGTATGTGCCGCCGGGCAGGTTTGTATAGGAAACAGGTCCCAGCTCGCTGCGGCTTACGGTTACCGGCTCGCGATCAAAGCCCTTGAGATAATAGCTTACCTGCGGGTCTGTGAGTGAATAGTTGTAGACAAAGGCGTAGACAACAAGCTTCTGTACAGAGGAAGGAATTGTGAATATGCCTGACTTGTCGGCATAGATTCTCACTCCGTCTGCATCTACAAATGGTACAGCCTGCTTGAGGTCGTTGATATCCTCAAGAGATGATTCAATGTTCACTTTGGCAACACCTGTGGTACCGGACAAATACAGATCACCGTCCTCTGTCAGTTCGCTGTAGGAGTTGCTTGTTGTGATACAGGGAAGACCGTTTGCAATGCCGTAGTGGACAGGCTTCAGCTCCTTGTTGGCTACAAGTTCATCTGATGTTGTCACATAGATTCCGTTGCTGCTCAGAACCCAGATATCACCCTTGCTGTTCTCGTACAAGTCAAGGTTGTTTGAGTACGGGAAGTTCTGGACTGTTGTGACCTTGTAGTCCTCTGTCATGTAGGATATTGAGTTACTTGTGATAATCCAGAAGATATCCTTTGTTCTGTCATGGGTGATGCGCATGACAATACCGGAACTAAGTCCGTCATGGATACCGATGTTTCTTACAGAACCGTCCTTACCGATTACATAGATACCGCCGCCGTCTGAACCCAGGAGTATATCGCCGTTGGGTGCATTGAGTACTGTAAGAGTTGCTGTGTTGGTAATGCCGGCTGCCTCGCTGTAGTTTCTGACAACGAGGTTGTCCTTGATTATGCTCACTCCGCCCGGACAGGCTACCATGATTGAGCCGTCGGCTGCTTCGGATATTGCACGTACCTGGTCGGAAAGAAGTCCGTCTTCAGACGTGAAGGCCACAACTGTTCCGTTTTCATAACGGATAAGGCCCTTGTTGCCTCTCCATGTTGAAATCCAGAGTCTGTTCTTGCTGTCTCTGAGAATTGAACGGATACGGATGCCGCTGAGGAACTGCAGAAGGTCTGTAGTACCCAGATCTACTCCGGAGGCTGTCTTTGCGGACTTGAGAGGAACACTTGTCAGTGCGCTGTCATCTCCAAGAACGATGAGTCCTGTGTCTGTTCCGATAAAGAGTTTGCCGTCAAGCATGCATGTGGAGTTGACAACATCGGCTGCAAGGCCGTATCTGACGAAGATATCGGAGAACTGGTTGTTGACAACCTTCATTACGCCCTTACGTGCAGATGTGAACCAGAGGTTTCCTTCGTAGTCTGTGATCACATGGTTTACGGAGTTGTCCATGGGCAGGTCTTTCATGTAGTGGAAAACGTTGTCGGAGATTACTCCGATTCCGTTACGTGCACAGATCCAGATCTGGTTTCCGAACTTCTTGATTTCCATTACGTCCGAAAGCGGGGAAATGTCGAATTCCTTCATTGAATGGAAATCGCTGAAATGTCCGTAGTGGAAGCTGCCGTCTGTTGTTGCAATATAGACCATGTCTGCTTTTTCCGGATCGGGAAGAATGCTTGTGATACCGGGCTGCCCCAGATGTTCATGGTCAACGTAATTCACCAGCTTGCCGTCTCTGAGTGTGAAGTAGTCATCATCGTTGGTCAGACAGTAAAGCAGACCGTCTTCCGAGCAACTGATGTTTTCAATGTATGTGTTGGAAACTCTGGGATCATCGATGAACTTCAGACTGAAGTCTTCAGTGTTCACCATTGTTATTCCCTTTGTTGTACCTGCATAGATAATTCCGTTCTTGTCTTCGGCAATGGTACAGACGTAGGGGGATCCTATTCCGTCATCCTCACCCCAGATTCTGAACGTTCCGTTCTCCATCAGGGCAAGACCGCTGTCGTTTGTACCGATCCACAGGCGGTCATGGCTGTCTACAAAAAGACTTACAACACTGGCAACACCTGTTGTGGAATCCATACGGACAAACGTGTTTCCGTCATAGCGGATCAGGCCACCGTAACTTCCGATCCAGATAAAACCTTCGGAAGTCTGGACAATTGCGTTTGCCTCGGCAGTGGGCAGACCGTTGGTGTTGTCATACAGCACCGCAGAATAGTTATCAGGCTGATTGACGGGGTCTACGGTAGCGGCAGCCAGTGTTCCCATGGTCAGCAGTGTGATAATCATCAATAAAGCATAAATCTTTCTCATTTTCTGCGTTGCTCCTTATGTTGATTTTAGGAACCACCGGATTATTTGTAAACACTTTCCGATTTATATGGAACTATTATACATGTATGTTATTATGTAAAATATAAATAGCAAAACAAGGAGCTCAGCATGGAGAAGAAATCCTTTCCGGCAGGCTTTCTCTGGGGTGGCGCAACTGCAGCCAATCAGTGTGAAGGTGCATATAACGAAGACGGACGTGGACTGTCCAGTGTGGATGTGGTCCCCTACGGACCTGAACGTATGAAGGTAAGCCGCGGAGAGCGCAAAATGCTGTCCTGCGAGCCTGGTTTCACATATCCTGCCCAAGAGGCAATTGACCATTATCATCACTTCAAGGAGGACATCCGCCTCTTTGCCGAAATGGGATTCAAGTGTTACCGCATGTCCATTGCCTGGACCCGCATCCTGCCTAACGGCGATGATGACAAACCCAACCAGGCCGGTATCCGCTTTTACAGGGAACTGTTCGAGGAATGCAGAAAATACGGAATAGAGCCTCTTGTAACAATTGACCATTTTGACACCCCTATTGCCCTTATCAAGCGCTGGGGCGGCTGGCGTGACCGACGCATGATCGATGCCTTTATCAAGTACTGCCGCATTCTGTTTGAGAACTACGGAGACATTGTCAAATACTGGCTTACATTCAACGAAATCAACATGTTGCTTCATATGTCTTTCATGGGAGCAGGCATATATTTTGAACCCGGAGAAAACAAAGAACAGGTAAAATACACAGCTGCCCACCACGAACTTGTGGCAAGCGCTCTGGCCGTAAACCTTGCCCATATGATGATTCCGGGAGTCAAGGTAGGCTGTATGCTTGCAGCAGGACAGTTCTACCCCTACTCCTGCGACCCTGCCGATATCTGGGACGGATTTGAAAAAGACAGGGACAACTACTTCTTCATCGACGTACAGGCCAGAGGAGCTTATCCCGTCTGGGCATGGAAACGCATGGAGCGTGCAGGTGTAAAACCACCGATGGCAAAGGAAGATGAAAAGATCCTCAAGGACGGTACTGTTGACTTCATTGCCTTCAGCTACTACTGCAGCCGCTGTACAACTGCAGACCCGGTTATCTTTGAAAAGAACCAGAGACCCGGAAACGCAGTTTTCAAGGCAGTCAAGAACCCTCATCTTGAGAGTACTGAATGGGGCTGGCAGATTGACCCGCTTGGACTGCGCGTAACGGCAAACACGCTGTATGATCGCTACCAGAAACCCCTGTTCGTGGTTGAGAACGGCCTCGGTGCAGTTGACACCCCGGATGAAAAGGGAGAGATCCACGACACCTATCGTATAGAGTACATGAAACGCCACCTTGAGGCGCTTCGTGACACAGTCTGTGAAGACGGTATTCCCGTATTGGGTTTCACGGCATGGGGCTGCATAGACCTTGTATCAGCATCATCGGGAGAGATGAAAAAACGTTATGGCATGATTTATGTAGACAAGGATGACCAGGGCAAAGGAACTCTTGCAAGAAGCCGCAAAGACAGTTTCTACTGGTATCAGAACGTAATACGCACAAACGGAGCGGAACTGTAAAGTCCGCTGTCAAATTATAGAACAGCGAATGATCGCTGAAAGGAAAGCTTATGAGTTACAAACCATTGGCAGAGAAAATTCTGGCGAACGTAGGTGGAAAAGAAAACGTCGCCAGTGTAGTACACTGCGCAACAAGGCTGCGCTTTACTCTTAAAGACGCAAGCCTCGCAAAGACCGACGTCCTCAAAAAGACACAGGGCGTTCTGTCCGTCATCAACGCAGGCGGTCAGTATCAGATTGTTATCGGTCCCGATGTTCCAGAAGTTTATCAGGAAGTCGTAGCACTCGGTGGCTTTGAGGCTGCCGCTCCCATCGACGACCCTGAAGCAGAGAAGGAAGACAAGCGCTCACGCCTGAGCAAGGTTCTTGAAGGTATTGCAAGTATCTTCCAGCCGATTATTCCGGCAATTACAGCCGCCGGTCTTCTGAAGGCAGTTCTGGCCCTGCTGACCACATTCAAGATTCTCAGCAGCGGTGACATGACTTATAAGATTCTTGCCGCAATGGCAGATGCAGCCTTCTACTTCCTGCCCATCCTGCTGGCCAATTCAGCAGCAAGAAAGTTCAAGTGCAACCAGGGCAACGCCATGGCTCTTGCAGGTCTTCTTGTTCTGCCGGCCTTCATGAACCTTTTCACAGGTGCAGACGGCAGTGCAGTTGCAGTGAAGATTTTCGGTTTCCTGCCTGTTACAAAGGCCAACTACACTTCATCAGTTCTTCCTGCCATCCTCGGCGTCTGGCTGATGTCCTATGTTGAGCACTTCATGCAGAAGCACACACCCAAGGCAATCAAGTTCTTTGCAGTTCCCCTGGTAAGCCTTCTCGTTGGTGGCGTAGCAACCATCGTTGCACTCGGTCCCCTCGGAACATGGGTATCAGACCTGGTAAACAAGTTCTTCGTATGGCTCAACGCAACAGCCCCGTGGATTGTTCCCACAATCGTAGGTACAGTATGTCCGCTGTTGGTCATGACAGGTACACACTACGGCCTTATCCCCATCGGAACAGCCAACCTGGCAACAGCCAAGTGGGATACAGTAGTAGGCCCCGGTATGCTGGCATCCAACGTTGCACAGGGTGCTGCAGGTCTTGCAGTTGCACTCCGCTCAAAGAATCCTGATACAAAGACACAGTCCAGTTCTGCAGGTCTTACAGGTATCCTCGGTATCACAGAGCCTGTTCTCTACGGTACCAACCTGAAGTTCATGTTCCCCCTGTATGCCGCAATGATCGGTGGTGGTGTCGGCGGTCTGTTCCTGGGAATCACGCGTGTTGCACGTTTTGCTGCTGGTTCTCCCGGACTTCTGGTTCTGCCCGTATATATTCCCAATGACGATGTAAGAGCACTTGGTTATACAATGAGCAACTTCGTCTTTGCAGTCATCGGCGTAGTCATTGCCATGGTTGTTGCCTTTGCAGTCAGCTATGTCCTGTTCGGCGTCTGGGCAAAGAAGGGAAAACTTCCACCTGAAGAGACCGGTGCAAAGGTTGCTGTAGAAGGCGATGACAAGATTGTTGCTTTTGCAGACGGCAAATTCATCGGCCCCGAGAGCATGACAGATCCCATGTTCAAAGAACAGTCAATGGGTCAGACAGTTGCAATCGAACCCAAAAACGGAACAATCTGTGCTCCTGCAAGTGGAAAACTTGAGATGGTCTATGAAACAGGTCACGCATTCGGAATGCGCATGGCTGACGGCACAGGATTGCTGATTCACATTGGCGTTGACACCGTCAACATGAACGGCAAGGGCTTCAAGGTCCTGAAGAATTCAGGTGATGTTGTCAAAGCAGGCGAACCTGTTGTTGAAGTTGACCTCAAGGCTGTCAAAGACGCCGGCTACTCAACACAGACAATGCTGGTTGTCACAGAGCCCGTTGACGGTGCAAAACCCGTTGCTTTTATAGATTTCGGTTCCGAAGTTGCAAAAGGACAGAATCTTACAAAGTAAGTGTTCATAACACCATAAAAACCGAGACGGCCTTAACGGGCCGTCTCATTGTTTTCGGGTTGATGGTGATGATGTCTGCGGGGTTTCCTGCCTATTGAAGCAACCACTTCGGGATCAACTTTGACAACATCGGGCTGCTTGCCTTCAATCAGCTGCGCTACCCTGTCATAGCTCTTGATAAAGAAATCAACACCTTCCTGAATCCATGTCAGTCTCTCACTTCCCTGGCTTTCAGCAGCATGGTTTGTCTTGTTTCTGATCTCACTTATCAGGTAGTAGGAAAGAAGCAGGTTTTCAAGAGCCTGTTTGTCATCACAGAGTGTGAAAGCCGGAAGGAAATCAAACTTTGCAGTCTCAGTCAGATCCGCAACCCTCATGTGTGCGTAGTACTTCTGTCTTTCTTCCCTTGGAACATCACGTGGGACACGGCCCCTTCCCAGAACCTTTATGAAGTAGTGGGACAGGTCTTCCAGCTTGTACTTCTCAAACGGCAGGAGTTTCCTGTACCTGTTTATAAAGAAGTTGCGAGCCCTGTGTGCAGTCTCATCCGAATTTGCATAGTAGAAGATTCCCCTGTCCACAAGGTCTCCGGGACACCTTGATTCAATAAGGGTGAGAGTCTGCTGCCAGAAACCCTTCCTGTAGGCCCATTTGACCATGTCGATAAAGTGAACTGTCTCGCCAGTGATAAGCGGACCGTAATCCTCTTTTATTCCTTCCAACAGAACAAGACGGAAACCGCTTCTCAGATCCGCTTGATTGTTGTAGTCAGGGTGCAGCTGGGCAAAGGCTTTTCTCAGACCGTCAATACCCCGCTCTATCTCTGAAATATCGCAGAGAGAGATACCGATGTCTATGTCCCTCATCGGGAACAGAATCTGGTCAAAGTGGTGGTCATTTTTCTCAAGCCTTTCCCTGAACTGCATGAGAATGTCTGTCTTTCCGTAGCTGAGGAACGACCTTATTCCGGCAAGGAGGTCTGTCATCAGATAATTTCTGCTTTCATCCTGGATCTTGTTTGCTGTTGCATCAGGTGTTCTTGTTGTTGAGATTACAGATGAAACGGATACTCTTGAATTAGGCAGGGCCTTTACTATGTCCATCATGTTCAAAAGGACAAAGGTATCTCCTGCATCCTCACTCTGCATACACATGCAGATGTCTATGTTGCGGTCCGGATTTGCCTCAAGTATCGAAGCCAGTGTTTTGATAAAACTGGATGAGTAATCATCTGCGCTTTTTGCAGGAAGGAAGCAAATCTTCACATCCTCGTTACCCGATGCAAGTTTCATCTTGAAAGAAGGTCCCATCTGGGAGTACAGGTACTGTAAAATCCAGCTTCTGTATCTTACAAAATCCTTTTTTGCTCCGGGAATTGAGTCCTTAAGGTGTTTGAAAAAAGCCTCCTTCTCCCTGTCATTGCGGTTCAGAAGGTCAAAATGTCTGTTGTGCTTATCTGTTCTGAAGAATTCATCCAGAAAATCCAACACCTCTTCCTGCTCTTTCGCATCCAGAAGGCTCCTCAGGTCCTGAAGTTCTGCGTTAAGTTCATCAAGGTACTCGGCAAGGCGGTATCTGAAAAGGCTGTATGTTGAAAGGCTTCCGATATCAGAGGCGTAGAAGTTTCTTCCCTCGTTGAGAACTATTGTCTTTATCTCATCTCCGGGATCGTAGGTACTCTTTGTTCCGAATGTTACAATTTCATCAATCTGGAGGTTTGCAAGCGCATATTTTACACTTGCCTCTGCTGACAGAAGAGCTTCGCAGTAGTAAACCTTATTATCATCATCTTCCACATAGTAGTACTTGGTTTTTGCAAACGAACTGCTTCTGTAAAGAGGTGTTACCAGAATCCTGTAATTTTCCATGTTGCATATTTTACCAGCATTTTTACCGCCAATGAAGATAACCACAGGCAAAAATGTGATATGATTACAGCGGTATGAATACAGTACAACCCCTTGTTATAACCAATGCCAATCTGAAAACCGGTCTCACCGTCATTCCTGACAGCGCAGTATTCATCAACGAAAACGGCCTTATCGGCGATGTTTTCAGGATGTCCCGCCTCTCCTCAAAGACCTTCCCACAGGGAACAAAGTACTTTGATGCTGCAGGCGATACAGTCTGTCCCGGCCTGATAGACACCCATATTCATGGAATCGGAGGCTACGGAACCGAAGACATGAGTGCCGAATCAATTCTCGGAATGTCTGAGGAACTTGTAAAATACGGCATCACAGCCTTCCTTCCCACAATCTATCCGGATGGTGAGGAGAAGATCAAAAAATCCGAAGAAGCTATTCTGGATGCAATGGGCAAGGAAAACGGAGCCAGAATACTGGGCATCAACGTTGAAGGACCGTTCATCTCTCCCAAGAGACCCGGAGCCCTTCCCCAGGAGTCAATCAGCCCGGTGGACATAGACTACTTTGACCGTATTATCGACCACGGTCAGGGCCATGTTGTCTGTATGACAGTTGCTCCGGAACTGAAACATATGCATGCTCTGGCACTGAGGGCCATGGCAAGAGGGGTAACACTTCTTGCAGGTCATACCGATGCCTCATACGAGAACATGATTGAAGGTATGCAGTGCGGAATACTCCACTCCACACACTTCTTCAACGCAATGAGCCGTCTTCACCACCGCAACCCCGGTGCTGTAGGAGCAATTCTTATAAATCCTGAAATGTGCTGCGAGGTTATTGCAGACGGAGTCCACGTACACAGGGAACTGGTAAAGCTGCTTACAAGGCTCAAGCCGGCTGAAAACATTGTTCTGATTACAGACAGCCTCAAACCCACAGGCCTTATCGGCAACAAACTTCAGGCAAACGGAGTTGATGTCATGCTTTCCGAAGAAGGTGCCTTTGTATCTGTAGAGGACAACAGCCTGCTCAACGGCTCTGCCCTCACACTGAACAAGGCAATTGCCAACATGAGCAGGTGGGGAGTAAGCCCTGATATCTCAATCCAGATGGCCACAGCCAACCCTGCCAGGATTTACAAGTTCAACAACATGGGACTGATCATCCCCGGAAAGGTTGCAGATGTATGCGTGTTTGACAGCAACTTCAACCCCAGAGCTGTCTTTGTTGGCGGCGTAAGGAAGGTCTGACAATTTCAGAACGTTCATTTGCGGCATGGGCCGGTGAAAAGATATTAAGACTTATCAACACAGGCTGCTTTGACAGCGTGGAAAAAGCTCAGAAATACATGAAACGACGCAGCCGTGTTGAAGACAGGCCTTACAAGCTTCCATTCATGTTTTACCGCAGCAGGGTTGAACTGACTGAATATGAAGATGTTCAGGTAATACGCTTTTATCCCAAACAGAAAGCCTCAAAGACTGTTTTATACCTTCACGGCGGAGCCTATGTTCAGCAGATATCGTTTTTCCACATCAGGTACTGCGATACTTTGTGTTATGCTGCAAATGTGAATATTGTTATTCCTCTTTATAAACTTTCTCCCAACCACACATGGGAAGAAACCTACAGTTTTCTTGCTTCGCTCTATGCTGATGAGAAACCCGATGTGATTATGGGAGACAGCGCAGGCGGAGGTCTGGCTGCAGGTTTTGTACAGACTTTGTCTGACAAACCCTCAAAGGTCTGCCTTCTCTCCCCCTGGGTTGATGTTTCAATGAAGTCAGACTATTCGGATTATGTAAAAAAAGATCCCATGCTGGGTGTTGACGGTCTGAGGGAAATGGGACGGATCTGGGCCGGGAATCTTGATGCCTCAGATCAAAAAATAAGCCCGCTGTATGGTGCTTTTGATGATTTTCCGGAAACTTTGATTTTCACAGGCACCAGGGAAATCTTCTATCCTGATGTTCTGAAGTTCCACCAAAAGCTTGTACAGGCGGGCCTGAAAACCGAGCTGGTCACCGGCATGGGAATGAACCATGTTTATCCCATGTATCCCATACCGGAAGCCAGGAAAGCTCTTGAAACCGTTATCCGGTTTCTCACGGCTTGAATGTATCAACTCCGACAGATGCCTCTTTCTGCTCTTCAACGAAGGTCTCTGCGTTCTTTTTGTCCTTTCTGGTTGTCTTTGTTTTCTCGTCCTTGAGATAAGAAACAGTAACCTGCGGGAACGGAACGTTGATGTTGTGCTTGTTGAAGGCCAGGTAGATTTCTCTGTTCAGGTCTCTGGTCACCTGAATTCTGTCAGCCTCAAGACACTGGGCAATGACAAGCAGGTTCACAGAGTTGTCTCCAAGGCTGGAAACTCCCTTGTAGAACGGGCCGGTTACGATATTGGTAAGCTTTTCCTTGATTCTCGGGAACTCTTCATTGAGAACTGCCTCAACACGCTCAAGAGACTCGCCGTATTCGATGGCAAGGGTAATAGGTACTGTTGAATACTCCTTTGTCATGTTCAGAACGCCGGAGATTGAGCTGTTGTTGTAAATCTTGATGTTTCCAAGGAAGTCCTCAATCTTTGTGGTTCTTATACCGATCTCAAGAACAGTTCCTCTGAAGTCTCCAACCGTAACAATATCGCCTACTCTGAATTCTCCTTCGAATACGATGAAGATACCGGCAAGAATATCTGATATAAGGCTCTGGGCACCGAGACCGACGACAATGGAGAGGATTCCGGCCGAGGTCAGAAGCGAAGCCGTATTCAAGCCCATCAGATGCAGGGCATAGAAGATAACTCCTATCACTCCGCCGTACTCAATAACGGACTCGAGCAGGTTACCGATTGTTTCAGCTCTTGCTCCGAGGTTGGAAGAAAGAACGTTGATAACTCTCTGAGCAATCTTTGCACCGAAGAGAACGACAATAAGAATCATTGCACTGCGGCTTACTACAAAGAGGTTCAGACTTCTGTCAAGGTTTCCGTTGATTATGTAGTTCATAATAGAACCTTCGGGGAATACAACCTTCACAAACAGCACTGACAACAGCACAAACAGGAAGAGCATGTAGCTGCAGATTTTCACAACAGTGGAGAACTTCTGTTCAACAGATTTCTTTTGCCACTCTGTAAAACTCTTCACCCATCTGGACTGTGCTGATCTTACACGCTTTTTCTTGCCGTTGGGCATGGTCACGTCAAAGTTTACACTTCCGGTTATTGCACCTTCGGACTCCTCCTGCTGTTTACGCTTTGCCTGATTGAGTTTCTCCTGCATAGCCTCATCTTCATCGCTGTTTGAATAGAGCATGAAGCCGAGAAGGTTTACAAATGAGATGAAAGCAATGATTACTGTAGCCATGGAGATGTTGTTTCTCATCATGAACAGTGCATCTGTGGGAATAAGTGTTCCTATGAACATTCCACCGGCTTTTCTGATGCTGGCAAAGTACTTCTGGCCGGCTATTTTGATAAAGCCGTTGTACTCACCGTTAAACATTCCTTCTGTTGTTTCAATATGGGTTCCTTCTGCAAACGGAGAATAAAGAAGTGTGTGTGCTTCATTATCAGCGAATCCAAGGAAATATCCACCGTAGAACATGTTCATACCCTCCATTGTGTATTCAACGGTTGACATGCTTATGTAGTCCTCGATGCTGGTCTGGGCAACACTGGTTTGCAGCAGACCTCTGTGTCTTGTAATCTCCGACGGTGTAACTACTCTGCCGTTTTCATTAATTAAACCGTTCTTGAAATCGTACTCTGATACAAAACGTGTTACACCGTTGTCATTGTAGGTGTAGTAGTAGAATGCAGTACCGATATACTGCTCACCTACTCCTACATCACTTACCTGATATTCCTGGACCAGGAAGTCTGTGTTTACAAGAACATCGCGGAACGCAAATGACTGGGATGTGGGATCTTCACTGAGCTCGAAGTTCCACCACTGTGCACTTGTGGCAATAACACGACCTCTGTCGTTGAAGACATACATTGAAGAGAAGTCATAAGCAGCACAGAGAGCCTGAAGGTTTGCATGGTACCTTGATGTGTAAACAGGGTTTCCGTAGTTGTCGGTAACTATCTTGTTGTCTGAGTCCTTGGCATATTCATAGTGGAGAGTATCGGTCATGTCATAGTCAAAGACAATGTAAGGAGCTCTTTCAATTATGTCTGCAAGAAGGCCTGTCTTGTTCAGATACTGCTTGTTGTAGAATTCTGAAACAGTTTCTGCTCTCTTTGTGTTCTTTTCAACACTTGTGCCTATAGCCTTGATTCTGGACTCGGAGATCTTCACAGCAGAAGAAAGGTTGGAAAGTGTCTGTGTGTAAATGGATATTCCGAAAATAATACCCAGACCTATTATCATGAGCGGGAAAATTTTCAACCCCAGAGCTCTGTTATAGTAAACACTCTTTCCCTTCTTTGTTGTGAACAGCAGTTTTCTGGATTCATTTACTGTGCCCTTTCTTATCTGGTCTACCTGGATGATGATTGCATAGGCGGTAACAAGGTTACCTATAACAAGCATGGCAAGAACGCCCCAGAATACGTTGTAGACTCTGGATCCGTAAAGCTCTGTTTCAGGAATTGAAGCAGCGATGAAAATCTTGTATCCGAATACATCTGATGAATAGACCTTGGTTACACAGTAGTACTTGACTCCACGGATTTCCTGGATTCCGGAATATCCATCTACAAGAGCTTCGTCACTCAGTCCGGTATCCACATAGTGTTTTCCTGTAAGAACAAGGCCCTCAGCATTCTTGAAGTAGGTAAACTTTCCGGTCTCGGGATCAACGGAGAACAGGAATCCACCCTGTCCTACTCCAAGAGAATCAAGAACATCTCCCACGTTGGTCAGACCTTCAATGTCTGCTTCCATCTGGGTTGCATCAGCCATGGCAATAAGGTAGTAACCGGTATCCTCTCCGGCTTCTGTTTTGACAGGTGTTCCGTAGTAATATCCGTGGTATGAAGCACCGTCACTGGTCTGGATAGTTGTCTGGACCGGTGAATAAAGCTTTCTACCATCCGGAAGAACCTTGTATGTTCCTTCCCATCCTGCAACATTTGCTGTCAGCTGCTCAAACTGGGTAAGGGTGAAAACTCCCAGGGGATTGTCTATGCTCTTGATCATGTTGTAATTTGTCATATCAACTGATGCGGTAGAACTATAGACATCCACATTGTCCATCAGAATGAGATTACCGGCAGTATCAACAATCATCATTGAGTAAAGACCTGTGTTGGCTGTCAGTTCTCTGAGAGCCTTTGCTGCTTCAACTGTGCTTCCAGCAATCTGAAGTTCCTTGAAAGCGCCGGACTGAAGGAAAAGAGCAACAAGACGTGTGGATATCTGGTTGGCACTGTGGAACCTCTTTGTCAGAGCGTCAATGCTCTCAGTATGAGAATCAAGCTCGTCAGTTACCTCATCAAGAAGAGGAACAAGACTCATTGTTTTCTGATACTCAGCCTGTCCCTGAGTCTGCATCCAGTAAAGGACGCCGATCATTAATATAATCGTTACAGTAACGGTAAAGACGTACCCTATCAGTTTCTTTCTAAGGACATTCTTCTTTTTTTTCTCTTTTGCCATGGAAAGTCTCCCGGATAATTCAACAAATTACACTATGTTAACATATTTACTGAAGTTATCTGAAGTATCCTACGTGGGATTTTTTTAATTATTAGGTACAGTCCACTTATCAAGAACCCTTTTGCGGAATGCATAAGTCATCACAAAAACAATTCCCAATGCCGCGTAGTCTGTAAGAGCGTATCCCATCCAGACTCCCGGAAGTCCGTATTTCCTGGAGAACAACATACAGAAAGGAATAAGTATTCCTACCTGTCTGGCAATGGTGTAAATCATTGTGAGGTAAGATCTTTTTGCAGGAGGGAACGACTGTGCAAGTACAATTGAGACACCGCTTACAAAAAGAGTTGTTCCCAGAATCCTGTAGGCACTCATGCCTATGGCACGCATCTCTTCATTTGCCCCTATCATATCAAGTGCGACGTTAGGCAGAAGGACAAAGAACAGTGCTGCTGTTGTCGAGATTATGAAGGCACAGACAAGGGCAATCCTTCTGGTCTGGATGAAGCGTTCACGGTTCTTTGCACCGTAGCTGTAACCCAGAATAGGTGTCATTCCCCTGGTAACGCCGAAGACCGGCAGAATACCGAAGTTGCTTATCTTGGAAAAGCCGCCGTATACCGAAATTGCGGTGGAGCCGTAGACTGAGATTATCTTGTTTGTGATTCCGCTTACAACAGATGTTGTAGCCTGGGTAAGCATTGATGGAATTCCTACTGAAAGAATGTCTGCCATTATAGCCTTATCAGGTCTGGATCCCCTGAATTTCACCTGAAGATTGGACCTGTTTATGACAAAAACACCGTACATTCCGACACACATTGAAATGATCTGGGCAAAGCTTGAAGCAAGGCCTGCACCCTGGATTCCCATATGGAAAACCAGGATAAGAAGCGGGTCAAGAACAAGAACGCTTACCGCCCCTGCAATCTGGGAAAGAAGCGGGATTACCATGTTGCCCGAACCCTGGAGAATCGAGAAGGAAATCTGTGTGAAAATCTGACCGAAAGCAAGAAGCGAAATTGTTCTGATATAAATAATTCCATCCCTGATAAGATCAGGGTCTGATGTGTACAGACCAAGGAAGGGTCTGACCCCGAAAAGGCCGAACAGAATCATTATTAATACGGATACAATGCCTATGGCCATACCGTTCACAGCAGCCTTTGAAGACTTCTCCGGAGTCCCTGCCCCAAGGTTTCTTGAGATGCTTGAATTTATGCCTACTCCGATACCGGTGGACATTGCACCACAGAACATCGTCACAGGGTAAGCAAGGGTTATGGCGGCCAGACTGGTAGCACTGATTCTGCCCACAAACATCGAGTCAACAGTGCTGTACAGAGCCTGCATTATCATGGCAACAACAGATGGGGTTGCCATTGTGAACATAAGCTTCCCTATCGGTTCAGTACCTAGTTTCAGTGAGGAAGTTTCCAGGAATTTCATCTGGATGCAGCCTGTTTTCCTGCCCAGAGTTCAGGAACAAGAGATTTTGCGGCATCAAAGTGTTCTTTTGCTTCTTTTGCCTTGCCCTGCTTACTCAACATGTCTCCGTAGAGAAGTTCCATTTCAGCGCGGTAGATGTCGTTTTTGGCAAGTTCGGCTTCTTCCCTGATGTAGTCGGAGTCCGTTTCTTCTCCGTTGAGGAAGGCAAGCCACCTGCTTCCAAGTTCAACACAGGCATGAATCTGTGATGCAAGCATCTTTGCCCTTGCGTTGGCGTCTTCTTCCAACTCCTTAAGCCTGTTGAG
>Ga0265299_10003183_pt1 | contig 16187 bp, 9 predicted proteins | sample AusTroGonzalo_MG_4_FD_193485 | JGI IMG/M metagenome (GOLD analysis project Ga0265299, IMG submission 193485) | Bovine rumen microbial communities from tropical cattle in Woodstock, Queensland, Australia - Gonzalo_02 | ecosystem: Host-associated > Mammals > Digestive system > Stomach > Rumen ... | reverse complement strand
GACCTGGGCACTTACAACCCACTGACCAATCCCGCAACTCTCAACATCAATTTCGACAGAGCGTTGTACTGGCTGGAAGCGGGTGCCACTCCCTCCGACACTGCCCGTTCGATTCTCAAACGCGAAGGTGTCTATTTGATGAAGCACCTCAGAGGCGGCGTCGCCAAGGGTGCGTTCAGCGAGAACGAAGCCCAGCGCAAATTCGACGCCTGGAAGCAGGAGAAGAACTCCAAGCTGAAAGACGTGGAGAACGCCGAGCGTGAGGCCAAACGCAAAGTCGTGAAGGAGCGCCTTGCCGCCGAGACGAAAGTCCGCGAGGCCATCTCCGCGAAGGTCGCCGCCAAGGCCGCCGAGATTGCTGCTGCGCAGGCTAAAGCCGCGCAGGAAGCCGCTGAAGCCGCAGCCGCCGAGGCCGCTGCTGAAGAAGCTGCTGCAGCTCCCGCCGCCGAGGCCGAACAACCGGCCGCCGAATAGTTTTTTCGCCTTATGGCCGACAAAAACTACTACTATCTGGGCACACTAACAAAACCTTTCGGACTGAAAGGCGAGTTGTGTGCCTTTTTTGATGTCGATGACTGCGAACGCTACCTCGACCTTCCCGCCGTTTTTATCGAAACTGACGGCGAGATGCTGCCCTATATGGTTGAACGACTGCAATACAAGGGCAACAACCAGTTCATCATCAAACTGCAAGAGGTCGACATCGACAATGTCCGAGAGTTTACCCAGACCGAACTCTACCTGCCGCTCAGCAGCCTGCCCAAACTTACCGGCAACCGCTTCTATTTTCACGAAGTGATTGGTTTCAAGGTGATTGACGAGCAGTTGGGCGAGATTGGCACCTGCAAGGATTTCCTCGAACTGGCCAACAACCCGCTCATGCAGGTTGACCACGACGGAGCGGAAATCCTCATCCCCGCCTCGCAGCAGTTCGTCACGCGGGTTGACCGCGAGAACCGGACGCTGTATGTTTCCACACCGGAAGGGCTGGTGGAACTGTACACGGAGCATGCGTAGAAACACGAAGAAGTGTTTCTGAGCGCAAACCTCCTGTTTTATGAGAACCAAGGGAGGGCACACCCGACCAAGCGTGCCCTCCTTACAAAACAAATTATTGATAACCTTTTGAACTATGAAAATTCAGAATTACCCCATTGTAAAAGTACTTTTCCCGTATGTTGTCGGCATACTCATTGCCTACTTCGGGGATTTTTCAGAACCGATTTGCCGGATGCTTTGGTGGATGGCGGTGGTGAGCTTTCTGCTGACCGTCGTGTTGACGTTTATCAAGGCTTACCGCTGGCGCATGTTGCGGACTGTCGGGATGGAGACCGTGTTCGTGCTTGTCGGCATCGCGCTGACCAACAGCCATTTCCATTCGAGAATCCCGGATGAGGTGGTAGCATCGAACACGGATTGGACGGTTCGTGTTTCGGCGGAGCCCACCTCGCGCGAAAAGAGTGTGAAAGTAGAGGCGGAAGTGTTACAATCTTTTGACGGAAAGGCGATTAAGGGGAAAGTGTTGCTCTACCTGCAACCGTCGGCTATGACCGACAGTCTACGCTATGGCGATCTGCTGTTTGTTCACGTCCCGCTCGCCCGCATAGCCCCGCCCTGCAATCCCGACGCCTTCGACAACCGGCAGTACATGCGTCGGCGCGGCATCTACTACTCCGGCTTTGTGCGCGATGGTTCGTGGGAGCGTATTGGGCACCGTCCTGCCAACCGGTTGAAATTCGTGGCGCAAACCGCCCGCAACCGTCTGACGGACATATACATACATGCAGGTATGAGCGGCGATGAACTCGACATCCTCAAGGCCATCCTCCTCGGCGACGATGACACACTCGACCCCGAGTTGAAATCCTCATACTCGTCGGCGGGGGTGAGCCACATTCTCTGTGTGTCGGGCATGCACGTCGGCATTATCTTCATGATTATCAATTTCTTGCTGAAGCCGTTGGACTTGTTTCGTTCCTCACGTATCTTCAAAACCATACTGGTGGCGCTTGTGATATGGCTCTACGCACACATCACCGGACTTGCGCCATCGGTGACGCGTTCCGCCACCATGTTCACTTTCGTGGCCATCGGGCAGTTGTTGCGACGGAATACTAACGTCTTCCACAGTCTGTTTGCATCAGCATTCATCTTGCTGGTTGTCAATCCGTTATTGTTGTTCGAGGTCGGCTTCCAACTCAGCTATCTCGCGGTGGCGGGCATCGTGCTTTTCCAGCCGAAATTGTCCGCCATCTATCATTGTCGAACCCGCGTCGGCAACTATTTCTGGGAGCTGCTGACCGTCTCCGTGGCCGCACAGCTCGGAACTTCGCCCATCTCCATCTACTATTTCGCGCAGTTTCCCAACTACTTCATGCTCTCCAATCTCAGCGTCATCGCCCTCTCTTTTGTCGTCATCATCACCGGTGTCACGTTACTGCCAGTTTCTTTTATCCCGTTCATACCCAAATACTTGACGTGGCTTTTGACGACGGAAATCAGAATAATGAACACCGTGATTACCTTCATTGAGAAGCTACCCCATTCGGTGACGGAGAATATCGACTACCATATTGTTCAAGTGATGCTGTTATACGGTGTTATAGGTTGCTTCTGCTATCTGCTATACCGATGGAGTCGGAAAGTTTTCTGGGCAACGGGTGTGCTGTTCACCCTCTTTTGCGTCTCTTTCGGGGTGAAGAAGATTATGCTGGCCCGCGAGATGACGTTTTTGGTCTATCACGTGCGCAAGAGCAGCGTGTTGGAGTTCAACTGGCACGGGCAGACGGTTTGGTTGTCGGATTCCCTGCGCGATGCGGGCGACAAGCTGTACCAGTACAATATCCGGAACCATGCGCGACGGCATCGGCTTCGTGGGGAGATAGTGCCCATCGACACGGCGGATTTTGACACGCCCTTTCTCTGCAAGCGCGGCAACTTCATTCGTTTCGAGGACAAGACCTACTACCTCCTCACCCGCAAGGAAACGCTTTGGACCGGAGGTTGTCGGGACACTTTGCGGGTCGATTGTCTGTTGTTACGCCAAAACCCGAAGCTGCCGCCCGATGAGGTGATGTCAAGGCTCCCATTTCGGGAGGTCGTTGCGGACGGTTCCAACACCCCGTTTTACATTGAGAAATGGCGTGATTTCTGTTTGGATAAGGGCATTCCGTTCACCTTTACCGGAGACCGAAAATTTTGACTCGGGAAAGCCCCAAATTTTGTATCTTTGCCGCTTGTTTTTTAGAATATGATTAACCATATCAAAGGCACTATAGAAGAAGTGAATCCCGCGTACGTCGTCATTGAGACGTCCGGTGGGGTTGGGTACTGTATCAACATTTCGTTGGTCACTTTTTCCGAAATCAAGGACATGAAGGAGGTTCGGCTGCTCACGCATTTCATCGTGAAAGAGGATGCGCAGGTGCTGTACGGTTTCGCCACCGAAGAGGAGCGCGAGCTCTTCAAGCTGCTGATCACGGTCAACGGCATCGGTCCGAACACCGCGCGGCTCATTCTTTCGTCCATGAGTGTGGGCGAAGTGCTCAACGCCATCGCCACCGAGGATGTCAAGGCTATCCAGTCAGTGAAGGGCATTGGGGCGAAGACGGCGCAGCGTGTGGTCATTGAGTTGAAAGACAAAGCAAAGAAGGCTTCCTGGGCCGATGCAACAAAAATTAACGTCACATACAATAATAACAAGTTTGAAGCGTTATCCGCTCTTGTCGCACTTGGCTTCCCCAAGTCCGGCGCTGAAACTGTTTTGGATAAAATCATCAAAGCTGAAGGAATGCAACTAACTGTAGAAGAACTCATTAAGAAGGCTTTGAAATTATTGTAACAAAAAAAAAGAGACTTGAAAGTAAGACATTATATTCACGCTGTCATCATAGCGCTACTCCTTGTCGGATTCGGACATCTCGGTCTGAAAGCCGCCAACGGGCCGTTTGTCCGCAAGATGCTACCCTCACGGGTGGAGTTGTCGTACCCGATTTGTCCGCCCGACACCAATCCGCCGGTACTTCCCCAGCCTGACATCAACCCGCTTGCTCCCAATCCGAACAACCCGTTCTACCTCAACAACCCTCCAGGAATTGGACAGTCCATTATTTACGACCCGGAGACAAATACCTACAACTTCCAATACATGACTGGCAACTCGACGTTTGGTCCGGGTGCCTACATGAACGTCAACGAGTACATCAATTACGACCTGCAGCAGAGTATCCATGACTATTGGCAGAACCAGAGCCGGAGTATCGGCGGTGGACCCAGCTCCAGAAGGGGCAGCGGTCTGATTCCGCAGTTGCACATCGGCGGTGACATCTTCGAGGGTATTTTCGGCAGCAACACCATTGATATACGGCCTTCGGGTAATGTGGGGTTGAAGTTGGGTGTAAAATACACGCAGACAGATAATTACCTGCTGCCTGTGAAGCAACGTAGACAGTTGCAGCTCGATTTTGACGAGGATATCCAGCTCAATTTGTTGGCTAAGATCGGTGACAAAATCGAGTTCAATCTCAACTATTCGACAGATGAGCTGGCGGTGACGACCAAAACCGACCAGATTAAGCTCAAATATAACGGTAAGGAGGATGACATCTTGCAACTCATTGAGTTCGGTGATGTTACGCTCCCGCTGAACAGTACGTTGATTAACGGTAGCCAAAGTTTGTTCGGTGTGAAGACGCAACTCAAGTTCGGCAACCTGTTCATCACGGCCGTTGCGTCGCGAAAGAAAGGTTCCTCCCAGACCATCACGGTGGAGGGCGGTGCTGAGGAGACCGACTTCTACTTCCGTGCGGACGAATACGAGGAGAACAAGCACTTCTTCATCGGCCATTTCTTTGAGGAACATTATAACCAATACCTCAGCACGTTGCCGTTGGTCAGTTCGCCCATCGTTATCACCAAGATTGAGGTGTGGCGTACAACGGTTGGCGCGGCCACTACGAATAACCGTAACATTGTGGCTTTCACTGATTTGGGTGAATATGACCCGCAGTTCCCTGCTTTGTCGTACAATCCCGCATACCCTGGCGGGCAATTGCCGGACAACTACGCTAACAACCTGATTATGTACGCCGACAGTTCCTTGATTCGCAACATTGCCAATGTGTCGAGTAATATGCAGTCCATCGGCATGAAGTCGGGAACAGATTACGAAAAGGTGGAGAGTGCGCGTTTGCTTTCTCCCAACGAATACACGGTGAATACGAAGTTGGGTTTCATCTCACTGAACTCCGCTCTTGCCTCCGACCAGGTGCTGGCCGTGGCGTTCCAATATACGGTCATCGGTGACGACCATGTGTATCAGGTGGGTGAGTTCTCCAACGAGGTAGCCACTCCTAACTGTATCCGTACCAAGCTGTTGAAGAGTACAAACCTGAATACCAAGTCTCCGTTGTGGAAGTTGATGATGAAGAACGTTTACAGCTTGTCAGCTTATCAGGTCTCTTCCGACAAATTCCGTTTGAACATCCTCTATACGGGCGATGATTCGGGTACGCCGAACGGTTTCTTCACGCAAGGTGCGCAGAAAGGCATTCCGTTGATTCGCTTGATGGGTATGGACCGTTTGAACCAGCAACAGGATCCCACGCCCGATGGTATTTTCGACTTCATCGATGGCGCTCATATCACAGGCGGTACCATCAACTCCACCAACGGTCGTATCTATTTCCCCCATACAGAGCCTTTCGGTAAGGACTTGCGAGCGGTGCTCGACGACCCGGAACTGGCCGACAAATACGCTTTCGACTCGCTCTACACGATGACGAAGACCATGGCGCAGCAGATTACCAACAAGAACAAGTATTACATTGAGGGTAGCTATCGTTCGTCGTATGGTTCAGAGTTCCATTTTACGGGCGGTGGCGCAACCAAGGCCGTGAAAGTGACCGCTGGCGGTATTGCGCTGACGGAAAATGTCGATTACACCGTCAACTATGACATGGGTGTGGTGACGATTATCAACCAGAGCATCTTGGCCTCCGGCACACCGATTCAGATTACTCCGGAGACCGATGACGCTTACCAGACCGACAAGCGCATGTTCGGTGTCAATTTGGATTATGTTTTCTCGCCCGACTTCACGGTGGGAGCGACGTTGCTGAACCTGCGCGAGCGGCCCTTCACCAACAAGGTCAACTATGGCGACGAGCCCATCAACAACCTGATTTGGGGTATGAATTTCGCCTATAAGACCGAACTTCCGTTCGTTACAAAGGCGATTGACCTGTTGAGTTTCCATCATACTACTACAAAGTCGTATTTGAATTTGGACGGTGAGTTTGCCCATTTCATCCCGGGTCACAACCGTCAAATTGGTAAGGAAGGCACCACGTACATTGACAATTTTGAGTCGGCAAAGTCGACTGTTGACCTGATGAACATCAGCAACTGGGTGATGGCCTCCACGCCGCAGGGACAACCCGACCTCTTCCCCGAGGCCAATCCGGTGAGCGTAACTGCTCCGGCACGTCGGCAGCTCGCTTACGGATACAATCGCGCCCGTTTGGCATGGTATCTCATCGACCCGTTGTTCTACAATAGCGGCAGTGCAGTCCCCTCCAACCTGACCAAGGAGGACCTGTCGCAACCCTATGCCCGTGCCGTCTATGAACCCGAACTTTTCCCCTTCAAAGAGCAGGCCACCACGCAGCTTTCCACGCTGATGAATGTATTCAACTTGGCCTTCTATCCTTCTGAGAGAGGTGCCTACAACTATGATGTGGACGGTTCAGAAGGATTATCCAGAGGTTTGAACGAAGACGGTACTTTGAAGGATCCCGAAACCCGTTGGGGTGGTATTATGCGTAAGTTCGACCAGACCGACTTCGAATCCTCTAACTACGAGTACATCGAGTTCTGGATGATGGATCCTTTCATCGATAATCCTGACCATAAGGGCGGTAAGCTCTACTTTAACTTGGGTGACATTTCCGAGGATATTCTTCGCGATGGTGTGAAATTCTTCGAGAGTGGTATGCCTACGGATGATTCGGACAATGATGTGACCTTCACAGTCTGGGGACGCGTGCCTACCAACCAGCTGATCGTGAATTCCTTCGACAATCAGAATGGCACCCGCCAGTACCAAGATATCGGTTACGATGGTTTGCCAACCACTCGTGAGCGGGATTATTTTGGAGAGCTGTACGTCAGCAAGGTGCAAGCCGCTTTCGGACCGGGTTCGATGGCCTATCAGAATGCCGTCAACGACCCGTCAGCCGATAACTATCACTATTTCAGAGGTAGCGACTATGACGCGATGGATCTCAAGGTGGTGGAGCGTTACAAATATTACAATAACCCTGAAGGAAACTCTCCTACCGACGACCAGAGTCCGGAGAACTATCCTACGGCTGCTACCAATATCCCGAACTTGGAGGATATGAACAACGATAACACGTTGAGTGAGGATGAGCGCTATTACCAATATGTGATTGACCTGTCGCCCGACAAGATGGTGGTGGGTGAGAATTACATCAACGATGTCTATGAGGGCCATCCCAACACGCTGCCCAATGGCGAGCGTCCTGCCACCAAGTGGTACCAGTTCCGCATTCCGATTCACAACCCCGACAAGGTGGTGAACAACATGACCGGTTTCAACTCCATCCGTTTCATGCGTATCTTCATGCGGGAATTCGAGGAACCGATCGTCTGTCGTCTGGCCACGTTTGAGCTGGTGCGCAGCAGCTGGCGTACGTACAACCTCAGTCTGCGCGAAGATGGTGACTACAACCCAACGCAGGATGACGGCGAAAGTTCATTCTACGTCGGAACGGTGAGCTTCGAGGAGAACGCCAACCGCGTGCCGATTCCGTACATGCTGCCTCCGGGCATTATCCGCGAGACCGCCTACGGCATGACCGCCCAGGCGTATCAGGAGAACGAGCAATCGGTGACGATGAAGGTGGTGAACCTGCCCGACGGCGATTCCCGTGCCATCTATAAGAGCACATCGTACGACCTCCGTCAGTTCAATAACTTGCAGATGTATATCCACGCTGAGGATGTCTTCTCCTCCGGCGACCTTCGCCCTGGTGAAGTGACCGCGTTCATTCGCTTGGGTTCAGACTTCACAGAGAACTACTATGAGTACGAGCTTCCGATTGAAATCACCCCGTGGGGTGTGGGTCGCGATACCAACGCCATTTGGCCTGAGCATAACATGGTTCGTATCGTTCTGGACTCCTTGGTTTCCTTGAAGATGCAGCGTAATCGTGCAATTCGGGAAGGACACCATCCGAGCATCCTGGCTCCTTATACGATTCTGCCTCTTTCGGATATGGATCCGCGTTATACGGTGGTTGGTAATCCGAATTTGGGCGACGTAACAACCATTATGATTGGTATTCGTAACCCCAAGAAGCGATCGCCTAACGATAATGACGACATGAAGCCCAAGTCTGTGGAGATGTGGGTCAATGAGTTGAGACTGAGTGGGTTTGATGACCGACAGGGTTTTGCAGCCTTGCTTCGTGCCAGAACGACTCTTGCCGATGTGGGTGACCTGACCCTTTCGGGTACCTATTCTTCGCCCGGTTTCGGCGGCCTTGAGCAGTCCATAACCGAGCGGTCGCACGAAACCAATGTCAACTTCGACCTCGCCACCAACATCGACGGTGGTAAGCTGCTCTTCCCGGAGAAATGGAATATCAGAGTTCCCGTGCACTACGACTACTCGTTGGCGGTGGTGCAGCCCGAATACAATCCGTTGAATCCCGACGTGAAGATGAAAGACGAGCTGGCGGACCTTCCCACCGCGGAAGCTCGTGACTCGCTCCGTTTCTTGACCAATAAAGTCACCCGGCGCCAGAATGTCAACTTGATGAACGTCCGCAAGGAGCGCGACTTCTCGAAGGGCAGCAAAATGCATGTTTGGGATGTCGAAAACCTTGACTTCTCCTACTCCTATTCCGAGCTGGTGCAGCGCGACGAGGATATGGAGATGAACAATGAATATATCCATAATGGTGAAATCGGATATACGTTCAGCACGAACCCGAAGAACTATCGTCCGTTCTCAAAGGCCAAATGGTTGAACAATAAGTGGTTGCAGATTATACGTGACTTTAACATCACGCCCATGCCGAAGAATCTTGTGTTCCGCACCACGATTCACCGCGACTTGCAAGAGTTCAAGTATCGTCCGAAGAGCAAGGGCAACATTATCATTGACACCAACTACGTAAAATCCTTCGACTGGACCCGCAACTACGCCATCAACTGGGATATCTTCCAGAGTTTGCGGTTGGAGTTCAAGGCCGACGCTTCTGCGCGCATTGACGAGCCTGACGGTCGCATCGACACCCGCGTGGAGCGCGACTCCGTATGGCGCTGTGTCGGCAAGGGTGGCCGTACCACCGACTACCGCCAGAATTTCAGCGCCACCTATCAGGTGCCTATCAACAAGATTCCGCTCTTCAAGTTCGTCTCCGCCAACTTGCGATACACCTCCATGTACCAATACACGGCTTCCGCACTCTCACTCTCCTACTTAGGCAACACCATCCAAAACTCTCAAAACATTCAGGGTAACGCCACTTTGAATTTTGTAACTCTGTACAATTCAGTGCCTTATCTTAAGAAAGTAAACCAAAGTATTTTACCGAACAAGAAGGGTAATGATAAGAAGGGCAAAGATGCCAAGAAGGGTAGGGATGAGAAAGGAGAGGATGATGATTTGGCCGATGAGGTCGAGAAAGGCAAGAAAAAACGTGACAAGAACGATTCGATTGACAAGCCGAATATTGGCCGTATCATTTTGGACGGAACGGTGCGTTTGTTGATGTCGGTGCGCAATGTCTCTGCCAACTACACACGGGGTAGTGGTACTATTTTGCCCGGTTATATGTATTCGGCCACGCTGGTTGGTCACACCAAGGAGAGCAGTGGTCCGGGATTCCTCTTCATGTTCGGTGCCCAGCCCGACATCCAGTCTATCGCTGCACGCAGCGGTTGGCTGACCACTGACTCTCTGATGAACTCGCCGTACCAGCGCACCCGGAACGAAGTATGGAACTTCCGCGCCACTGTGGAACCGTTCAAGGACTTCCGCATCGATGTCTCCGCCAACCGAAACTACACGGAGAATTTCTCCGAATACTTCCATGTCGATGAGTTCGGCAACGTGTCACATTACACACCGCAGCATTCCGGTTCCTTCAGCATGACCTACTGCGGCTTAGGAACATTCTTCAGAAACCACGATGACCTGTTCCAGGATTTCCGTGCGGTTCGTAAGCAACTGGCTTATCGTTATGCGGAGAATAACCCCAACTATACAGGAGATGTTGATCCCGAAACGGACTTCCCGGTCGGTTACAGCGCTATCTCTCAGGATGTGCTTATGGGTGCCTTCCTGACCACCTATCTCAACAAAGATGCGGAGAAATCGAACATTTTCTCCCCGTTCTTGAAGATTCCGTTGCCCAACTGGCGCCTCAACTATAACGGTTTGACCAAAATCAAAGGCATGGAGAAAATCTTCCAGAGCTTCTCCCTGACACACAGCTACACCTGTAGCTACAATGTCGGCAGCTATTCCACCAATATCGCCTACACGCAGGATGCGAACGGATACCCCAATGCTTACAATGTTCTCGGTGACTTCATCCCCTCTAACGAGATGAGCCAGATGGCTTTGACCGAGCAGTTCGGTCCGTTGATTGGCTTTGATATGACTTTGAAAAACAGCATGTTGCTGAAAGTGGAATACAGACAGTCTCGTAACATTTCCCTTAGTTTCGCCAACACGCAGATTACGGAAACCACTGCCAAGGAGGTGGCGTTCTCTGCCGGTTACCGCTTTAAGGACATCAAGATTGGACTGGTCTTCTCTGGTATGAAACGTCAGTTTGTCAGTGACTTGAATGTGACGGCCGGCTTCGGAATAAAGGACAATCAGACGATGCTGCGCCGCATCACCGAGGATGACGATCAGGTTACGTCCGGTGCACTGAACGTCACCATCAACGCTGCAGCCGACTACCAGTTTAGCCGTTTGGTTGGCCTGAAATTCTACTACAACCAAGCCATCAACAAGCCGAAAAATAAGAACCAATACAACAACATGAATTTTGAGACAGGTATCGAGCTGAAGCTGATGCTGTCACAATAGTACATTATTTGGCAAATATTCTGTATTATATAAAGCCCTTTTCTTCTTGACGAGGGCTTTCTTTTTAGGGATTATTTAAAACAAAAGAGACCCGAGAGGGTCCCTTTTGCACATAACACAACACATGAATGCAGGTCTCGTATTGGGGTAATACTCAAACGACCTGCTTCTATCTCTACCTTAATAGGTTTCTTTTTTAATAGAGAATCGTCCCGTTGGAATAACTCCCAAAACTTGACGGCAAAAAAACGAAATTTATAGCGAATAGGCATTACAAAAAATAGGTGAAATTTGGCAAAAGGACAGTTCTTTTACCAGAATACTGCATAAATCACGACCAGCAAAATGCATATCGCGTAAGCCGCGATATGGAAGTCTGTTTTTGTTTTGAACATGCTGGAAGTCAGCGCAATACCTTTCGCATCATCTTCCTTCTCACAGGTGCATAAACTCACCATGATGATGATGGCCATTGTAAGCAGACAGGTGTAGAACATCTGGTCAATAAACGGCATATCAATAGGTAAGAATTTGAGTGCCAGTGCAATAGGAATGGAAAGCACGACCCCCGTGATAGCTCCTTTGTTGGTAGTCTGTTTCCAGAACAATCCTAACAAGAATAGCGCGAGTATGCCAGGACTTACCAGACCGGTGTATTCCTGAATGTACTGGAACATCTGTCCCACACTCCCGAGCAGAGGGGCAATCAATATGGCGATAATGAGGAAAATTCCGGCGGAAATCTGTCCGACTGCTACCAAACGAGGCTCTCTGCCTAATCTTGCTGCAGCTTTCGAAGTAAAATAGGGTTTGAAAATATCCATCGTAAATATGGTGGAAGCGGAATTGAGCATAGAAGCCAACGAGGAGATGATGGCGGCAGCTAACGCGGCGAGCACCAATCCTTTGAGTCCTGTCGGGATGAAGGTGCTGATGAGCCACGGGTAGGCGTTGTCGTTGTTGAGTGCGCCGTTGGCCTTGGTAAGGGCCTCCACAGCACCGAAACTGCCTTCTGTGTACATCACGTAGGCAATCATTCCGGGGATGACCACGATGAACGGAATGAGGAGTTTCAGGAAGGCGGCGAATGCCAGTCCTTTTTGGGCTTCGGGCAGCGATTTGGCGGCAAACGCCCGTTGGATGATGTACTGGTTGAAGCCCCAGTAATAGAGGTTGGCCACCCAGAGGCCGCCGATGAGCATGGCGATTCCGGGCATGTTGCGGTATTCGGGGTTGTCTTTGGGTAGAATCAGATGCATGCGGTCGCCCGCCACGTTCGTGAGATGGCGCACGCCTTGCGAGATAGTGCCGTCGGGGCTAATGACCTGCAACGCGACCACCGTCGTGATGAGGCCGCCTAAAACGAGCAGGATGACCTGCAGGATGTCCGTCCAGGCTACGGAGGAGAGACCGCCGGTGATGGAGTATAGAGCGGCGATAATTCCCAGTCCGATGATGGCGGGCATGATGAGCGAGCCGTCACCGGTGCCGATGATGGTGTCGATGGCCTTGGCGCCGAGGTAGAGCACGGAAGTGAGGTTCACGAAGACGAAGAGGCCCAGCCAGAAGACGGCAAGGATGGTCTTAAGCTGTCGTGAATAGCGTTTTTCGACAAATTCCGGGATGGTGTAGATGCCCTGTTTCACGAACACGGGCATGAAGAACTTGGCCACGATGATGAGGGTGAGGGCGGCCATAAATTCGTAGGAGGCCACCGCGAAGCCGCCCGCGAAGCCCGAACCCGACATCCCGATGAATTGCTCCGCCGAGATGTTGGCGGCAATCAGCGATGCACCTATCGTCCACCAAGGCAGCGATTTACCCGCAAGGAAGTAATCCTCGGCGGTTTTGTCCTTGTTCTTTTTCCGATGGGAAATCCAGATGCCTAATCCAACAATAATCACCAGATACGCGGCGAAGATGATGATGTCCAGGGTATGAAATGCGGGGTTCATTCTTTAGGGGTTTTAAGTTGGGGGCAAAAGTACATTTTTTTAGGCAAAAGGCAAAAGGCAAAAGGGAACAGGCAAAAGGCAAAAGGCAATAGCACGTAAAAGCCTCCTACGATCCCTATCGGCCCTCTACAAACTTCAAAATATCCTCTTCGCTGTAAGCGGCCGAGGTGATGCGGCGCAGCTCCTTGTCGTCCTCGAAGAGAATGACGACCGGGATGGTCATGCAGTCGTATTCTTGGGCGATGGTGCGGCAGCGGTCGAGATCCACCTTGATGAAACGGTAACCTCTGCCGAGCTGCTTGGCCACATTCTCCAATCGCGGGTACATCAGTCGGCAGGGACCGCACCATACGGCCGTGAACATGCAGACTGTCTTCCCTTTCGCAATCGCCTTGCGGAAACCGACGGAATCCACCTCTTCGATGCGTTTGGAATGGATGGGGGCGTAAAGTCCTGCGGTATCGCCGCTGATCACGGGATTGCCGTCGGCATCGATACTCATCCATACGACACCCTCTTTCCCAGGAACGGCAAACAGTGCGTCATCGACTTCTCCCTCCACCACGGACACCAACTCGCTGACGGTCTCCATCTTCTTCCCTTTCATTTCCATCCGCGACACCGTGCGCACAGGCAAACCGAGACCATATTGGGAGGCAATGTGATAGGAGGTGTCGAGCCAAACGGCGACCTTCCCTTCCATCATTTCGTTGTCGCTATCCAGAGTGATGCGGAGACAATGATAATTCCCGATATCCTCTGTGGGTACCGTATCATCATACTTCATCTCAGAAAAAATATCATAGTCGAAATCATGACTGCTCACCATGGGTTTGCCCAGCATGCTCATGATAGTGTACATTTTCTTCTCTTCGGAGAGATAAAGTGTCCGCAGTTTATTGTGCGGCATGTCGGTCATTTGGTCGTGTCCGCGGTAGTACACCGTGTAGGTCTGTGCCGACGCGCCGTTCATCGACATTTTGTAGGTGACCACGCCGTTGAACAATTCCTGTGCCGAGGTTTGCTGCGGGGCGAAGACCGTCAACAGGGCAGCGCAAATCACGAAAAAACTGGTTTTTATGTAAACAACTGTTGACCACATAACGTTCTATTTTATGGATTTCAAACTATTTAATGATTCATCAATGCGGCAAAAATACATAAAATCAGCACTGCATGAGCCTTACCCCTCCTTCAACAACTCATCGATTTCCTTGCTGAGCTCGTCGTAAGGTTTTGTAGATCGTTCGGTTTCCTTACTTCCAAAGGGGGAATAGAAGAGACCAGCCCACAGAAGCCAGCAGAAAAATGCCGTTCGGTCATAAAATAAGAGGCAAACGGCAAGTATCACATACAGAATGATACCGATTATCCGTATTATGGTATGTCTGCGCTTCGAGTAGGTGTTTATACTTTCCCGCAGCGAAATAAGCCCCTTGTCACTCTGCACGTCGGCCTTTCGGAGACCCATTCTGGCAATGAGACAATCAACCAGAAGCCAACCAAAATAGAGATCGACAAGGAGAATAAGCCACCAAGGCCACTTGATGAGAGCGAGGGCGACGGTTGCAGCGGTCATGATGACCACCAGAAATCCTGGGATAATGGTGTTTAGCCAATAAAGTTCATTGACGGACTTTTTCACCGCTTTCCGCCACACCTCAGCATTGAAAGTGCTATGCTGCCCTATCTCCTGTTGCAGGTCACGTAATTCCTGCTGCAATTCTAACTTAAAATCATCTTTCTGTTCCATTTCTTCGAGGCTTTAGTCGGTGATTTTTTTCAGTTTCTCACGCACACGCACCAAGCGCACACTCACGTTGTCGATGCTGATGCCGAGGATGGCGGCAATCTCATCGTAGGGAAGATCTTCAAGCCATAATAGGATAAGAGCGCGATCGAAGGGATGCAGCTTGCTGATGCGCTGGTGCAGTCGCGAGGCGGCGGGGTTGCGCTCTTCCTCGGCGAAGAGATCGACATCCATCTCCAACGGCGACGTGTCCAAGCGACGACGCTGCTTTTTGTCGGCGGTGACGCAGGTGTTCAGCGCCACACGATATACCCAAGTCTTTTCCGAGCTGCGACCCTCGAAGCTGTCGAAGCCCTTCCACAGGCGGATGAGCACTTCCTGGACGAGGTCGTCGGCCTCCTGTCGCTCGTTGGCGAAGAGGTAGCAAACGGAGTAGATGGTCTGCCGTTGCCGCTCCACCAGCCGCTCGAAGTCGCGTTCCTTTTGTTCCTTCTTTTTCATTGTTCCGGGATCCGTTTTACCCTTTGACAAAACGGGTGTTTAAAAAACTACACCCTGTCTGAATTTTTTTATGCGGCAAAAATAGTTTATTCTCTGATATTTAGGATACAAAATTCTGAAAAGGTTGCAGTAGGTTGGAAAAAATTTCACAATTATCATTCATCTGTTATTTTTTTTGTATTTTTGCCACTTTAATTCATGTTATGAAAAAAGGAACCTACAAGACAAAAAAGCAAATCCAATCTGAGGTGCAAGAACCGCTTGCCACTTACGGAGTTTCCCACACTCCAATTGTGGGAAACGACTCTGTAATTCCCGCTGGATACATGTCACTTGAACGATTCGGAGAAATCTTCCACCAAAAACTCGACACCAACTATGAAAACTTACAGAGTAATCGTCAGCAATGAAGCGGTATCGGATTTGAATAGTGTTTCAGCTTACGTGGCAAGGCTTTATCGACCAGAAAGCGGTCACAACTATGTAAACCGAATCCTCGGAAAATTGGCATCGCTTAGCTATACCGCAGACACTTACCCATACAGCCGTTACGCTATTGCGAAAGCTATACATCCTAAGGCCAAAACACTATCAATCATCAACCACAGGTGGACTGTGGTTTTTCATGTGTCTGGAAGTTTTGTCTTTGTGGATCGCATAATACCATCCAAAATGATGATAAAATAATCATTTCAACCATTGCAGGGCTTGTGCAACGATGCTATACGAACCCTACTCCTCCTTCAGCAGCTCGTCAATTTCCTTGACGAAATCATCGTTTTCTTTCTTTATATAATCTCTAAGCCACATCACCCAACTAATATCAGAGCAAATAAGTGTGCCAAGC
>Ga0265299_10003176_pt1 | contig 16202 bp, 15 predicted proteins | sample AusTroGonzalo_MG_4_FD_193485 | JGI IMG/M metagenome (GOLD analysis project Ga0265299, IMG submission 193485) | Bovine rumen microbial communities from tropical cattle in Woodstock, Queensland, Australia - Gonzalo_02 | ecosystem: Host-associated > Mammals > Digestive system > Stomach > Rumen ... | reverse complement strand
ACTGGATGATGTTGGTAAAATTACAGATGACACTCGTATTCGTGCATCATTACCTACGATTAAATATTTGATTAATGCTGGCGCGAAGGTTATACTTTGTTCGCATCTTGGGAGACCAAAGGGTGCATACAATGAGAAATTTTCTCTTGCGCCAGTTGCAAAGAGACTCAGCGAATATTTAAATAAGGATGTAAAACTTGTAGAAGATGTTATTGGCGAAAGTGCTACAAATGCGGTATCGTCAATGAATGATGGAGATATCATATTACTTGAGAATGTGAGATTTCATGCGGAAGAGGAGGCAAATGATGACAACTTTGCACGGGAACTGGCTAGTTTGGCTGATGTATATGTAAATGATGCATTTGGTACTGCACATCGTGCGCACGCATCAACTGCTGGCGTTGCAAGATTTTTGCCGGCTGTGGCAGGGTTTTTAATGAGTAAAGAAATAAGTGCTTTGCAACCATTGCTAGAAAATCCAGAGAGGCCGTTTGTAGTTGTTTTAGGTGGTGCAAAGATATCAGATAAGATTGGCGTTATCGTGAAGTTGATGGAAAAGGCAAACAAGATAATCATTGGTGGTGCAATGGCAAATACGTTTGTTGTGGCACTCGGTGGCAATGTTGGCATGAGCCGTTATGAAAAAGACAAGGTGGATGTGGCTAAACAGATACTAGAGCAGGCGGATAAGAATAATATTAAAATTGTATTACCTGTGGATACTATTGCTGTTCAGGATTTTGCACCTGAAGCAAAAGCAAAGAATGTAGATATATATAATATTCCAGCCGATTATCAAGGTATGGATATCGGTAAGCGTACTCGCAAGATCTTTGCAAAAGAGATTAAGGGGGCAAAAACTATCGTTTGGAATGGGCCAATGGGAGTGTATGAGTTTAAGCGCTTCCAAAAAGGTACTCAAGCGGTAGCAAAGGCTATTGCGAAATGTGGCGCTACTAGTATTGTTGGTGGTGGGGACAGTGTGGCTTGTCTTAATGAAACAGGTTATGCAAGCAAGATTACACACATATCAACAGGTGGCGGTGCAACGCTCGAGTTTTTAGAAGGTAAAAATCTGCCTGGTGTTGCAGTTTTAAATGATAAAGATTAGTCTAAAATAGAAGGGGGTGGATGTATGTCAAAGATATTTGTTGCGAATTGGAAAATGAATAAGACCGTTAGTGAGGCAAAAAATTTTTTGACCGAATTTTTGCCAAAGGTGGCAGATTCAAAAAATGAGATTATAATAGCGGCTAATGCTGTATGTCTAGCCGATGCACAAAAAAAGGTAAGACGTACAAATGTGCAAATGGCGGCACAAAATATTTACACTGAACGAGCAGGGGCGTTTACTGGAGAGATTAGTGTCGAGATGTTAAAAGATATTAAAATAAAGACAATCATGCTCGGACATAGTGAAAGAAGGATATATTTTGCTGAAAATGATGAGTTTATTAATAAGAAGGTAAAACTCGCTTTGAATGAAGGGTTCAAAGTTGTGCTATGCATCGGCGAAAAAGAAGAGGAGCGGGAGAATAAGCACACGATTGGCGTACTAACTCGTCAACTCAAAGTGGGGCTTATGGATGTGTCTGCAGAGCAGGTAAAAAATGTGTATGTTGCATATGAACCTATTTGGTCTATTAGTACTTTTTCGACAGGAAAGACTGCTACAATGGATGAAATTGCTGAAGTGCATGGTGAGATAAAAAAGATACTTGCCGAAATGTATCCTGCAGTATATAAGGATATAAAGATTTTGTATGGTGGCAGTGTTAGCCCCAAAAATGCAAAATCAATATTGAAAATAAAGAATGTGGATGGTGCACTAATAGGTGGTGCCAGTCTAAAAGTTGAGAGTTTGGTCGAGGTGGTGAAATAATGGGTAAAATAGATAGGTTGACTGGTCTATTGATTCTAGATGGTTACGGCGAACCAAAAGACTTAAATCGTAGTGGAATAATAAAAGAAAATACGGTTTTTATGCGTGCTTTAAGGAACAAATACCCATTTACACTATTAAATGCTAGCGAAGAATTTATCGGATTGCCACATGGTCAGGCAGGAACTAGCGAGGTTGGGCACATGATTATTGGCTCAGGACGCAAAGCCGTGCAACCGATCACGCGAATAGACAATGCTATTGCTGATGGTAGTTTTTTTGAAAATAAAGTAATAAATAATTGTATGGATAGCGCAAAGGCAAAGGACAAAGCTTTGCATTTGCTTGGCATTGCTACCGATGGTGGAGTTCATTCGCACATCAATCATCTTTTTGCTCTGCTAGATTTAGCGAAGAAAAAGAAATTAAAGAAGGTGTATTTACATATCTTTACTGATGGTAGAGATGTTCCATATAAGAGTGCAGTTGAATACTTGCGTAAAGTAGAAGCGCATCTTAAGAAAACTACCGGCAAGGTGGCAACACTTGTGGGGAGATTTTATGCTCTAGATCGTGATGATAATTGGGATCGTATCGAAGTGGCGTATAATGCCATGTTAAAAAATATTGGCGAATTTTCCGAAGATATTGAAAAGTCGATTGAAAAGCAGTATAATGAAGGTATCACGGATGAATTCTTAAAGCCAATTATTGTCTGCGAAAAAGGTAAGCCAGTAGCGAAGATTGAGAAAGGTGATAGTGTCATAATATATAATTTCCGTGCAGATAGAGAGCGTAGGCTTGCAGAGGTGCTTAGTTCACATAGTGATATCAGTTACGCTGAAAAACTCGACCTCGATCTTGTTACAATGTGTGAGTATCAAGAGAATATGAAAGGTTTGCATGTGGCATATCCACCGGAAATTAACAGACATATTTTGAGCGAGGTGCTGAGCGAGAGAGGATACAACCAATATAAATCTGCAGAGACTGAGAAATATATGTATGTGACATATTGCTTCAATTCAAATAAAGAAGAGCCATATCCTCATGAAGAGAGATTGCTAATATCTTCTGAGAAATTGCCGAAGTATGATGTTCGACCTGAGATGAGTGCAAAAGAGGTTATAGATAAGGCGATTAAATTCCTAGATACTCATGATGTAGATGTGTTTATTATTAATTTGGCTAATCCAGATATGGTGGGGCATTCCGGCAATAAGGCAGCGACTAGAATCGCGATTCAAGTTGTGGATGAGTGTGTAAAGAAATTAGTAAAGTATGTTGAGAAGCGTAATGGTCGTATGATTATCACAGCAGATCATGGTAATGCAGATATTATGGAATATGAGGACGGCACTCCACACACTGCGCACACTACAGCACAAGTACCTTGCGTTGTTGTAGATGATGCTATGTTAGGTAGAAAATTAAAAGATGGTATGACAATCGCTGACGTAGCACCTACACTCTTGGATTTGATGGGCGAAAAGATTCCTCGTGAAATGACAGGAGAGAGTTTGATTTTGTGATAATATTGTTGTTAGCAGATGTGATTAAGGAAAGGACTATAATTAATTTTGCATTATTCTCTTTGCTATTATTAATACTATTATTCGGCGTATTTGGCAAAAGCAAATGGCTAAACAATACTGCTGAAATGAAGAAAGCGATAGTGTTTATTTCGTTTTTTGTGTTTACAATATTTATTTTCTTGTACTTTTTTACTCAAATTAGTTGAAAACTAAAAATTTATATGATATAATGTGCAAGCAGTTTAATTGTGTTAGACTTTGGAGGATTTATGAATAGTATTGAAATTGTTAAGAATTTGATTTGTGCTAGGGAAGATTTGCCAGATTGGGTGCTGACTTCTTTTCCTATCATTAAGATAGTAATTGCTTGCATCATAGCAGCAGGTGCTTTGTTTATGATTATAGCGGTTATGCTCTCTGAGAGTAATGAGAATGGCGTAAGTGCTATCTCTGGCTCCTATGAGACATTTTATAACAAGAATAAAGGTAGGTCGTTGCAGGGTAGAATCAAGAAACTTACAGTGATTGATGCAGTTGTATTGATGGTAATGTGCATTGTGTTCCTTGTATTGACAACCATTGTTCCATAAAAATTGATGAAAAATGAGAAGGCGTGAAGCCTTCTTTTTTTGTGCATACAAACATTTTTCTTGCACACACTAGGTGTAAAGGAGGATTGATATGATCATAACTATCATTGCTACAATTCTGGCTGTGGCTGGTACTACGAATTGGCTCCTGGTTGGGTTATTTAATTTTAACCTGGTCGCTTGGATTTTTGGTGCAACGAGTATAGTGTCAAATATCGTGTATGTATTAGTTGGTATTGCTGGATTTTGGCTTCTTTCGGTACTTATCGCTACTGGTGGTAAGACCACTGAGGTTGTTACTACGAGAAAAGTAACAAAATAGGTGTGTTTTGTTTGGAAAATATTTTCAATTGGGTTATACTTAAATTGAGGTAAATTGTATGGAAACGCGTGAAAATATTAATCCAAAATACACATGGGATTTGACTCGATTTTATAAGAACATATCAGATGTTGATGAAGATATTATAAAATTACAGTCATTATGCAAAAAAATTGCATCACAGAGGGGAAAGTTGAACACCAGTGATGCACTTTTTGCGTATTTTAAAACAGATGAAGAACTTGGCAAACTGTCTGAAAAGATAGGCGCGTATCTAATGTTAAGACTTGCATTAAATGGTAAAGATAAAGATGCGTTAAAATACAGTAGCAAATTGTCTACTATCAGTACAAAGATGTCTGAAATGCTTGCGTTTTTATCATTTGAACTCTCTAAAAACTCTGATAAATTCTACAATGAACTAAAAAAAGAGGCGAGATTCAAAGATTATGATAGAGATATAGATGACTTAATTAGATATAAGCCACATACACTAAATGAAGAAACTGAGAAGATTTTATCTGGTGTATCAGAGTTCTCGTGCCAAGGTGATGTGTTTGATGCAATGGACAATGTAGATTTTAAATTTGAAGAGATAACGGCGTCTAATGGCGAACATTTACCACTTACGAACGCAAGTTATTCTGCGCTAGTATCTAGTGAAGATGCAGAAGTTCGTAGACAGGCTTTTGAACATATACATAAGGTTTTTGCTGGTCACAACTTGTCGCTTTCTACTAATTTTATATCTATGCTCAAAAAGTGTCATTTTTATAGTAAACAACATAAATTTAAAGGTGTACGTGAATCTAAATTCTTTGGGGATGAGATTCCAGAGGAATTATTAAATGTGTTAACTAGTGCAGTTAACGATTCACTAAAAACGTATCAAGAATATCTAATGTTAAGAAAGAAAGTGCTGGGTGGTAATTATCACATATACGACAACTATGTGCCAATAGTGAAAAATGCAGAAATAAAACCGACATATGAGGAGTCGATAGAAATATTCAAAAAATGTGTAGCACCACTTGGGGCGCGTTATGCAAAGTATATAGATAGTCAGGTAAAAGACAGATATGTAGATGTATTTGAAACAGAGAACAAAGACAGTGGGGCGTTCAATGCTGATCTCAACATATGTAAGCCTTATGTATTGTTGAATTTTACACCTAGTTTTCATTGGCTAAGTACATTGGCGCATGAATTTGGGCATATGGTAAATACTTTACTAATAAACGACACTCAACCTATGGCTAAGCGCGGGTGCAGTATATTCCTTGCCGAGATAGCATCAACAGTCAATGAGTGTTTACTATATGATTATTTACTCGAAACGACCGCAGATAAAAATTTTGAGATGTTTTTACTAGACAAATTTCTTAGTGAGTTTAACGCCACAGTATTTAGGCAGACAATGTTTACTGAGTTCGAAATGTATGCGCATGGCGCGATAGAGCGGGAAGAGCCGATAACATACGAGGATTTAAATAATTGTTATGATGGTCTACAACAAAAATATTTTGGCGCTGGTGTAGAACGTGGAGAATTGGCGAAGTATGAGTGGAGTAGGATACCGCACTTTTATAGACCATTTTACGTTTATTCGTATGCCACAGGTTTTATTACAGCGACTATTATTGCCAGCCGTATTAAAAGGGACGGGAAGGCGTTTGCGGATAGATATATAGAGTTTTTGGCTAGTGGCGAGAGTATGGATAGTATTAGCACTCTGCGAAGACTAGGTATAGATATATTAGACAAAAAGACATTTGATGAGGGATTTGCAATATACAAAGATAGATTAATTAAATTGAAGAAGTTGTTGGAGAAATAGTATGTTAGTAGCTATTGTTGGAACATCGGGTTGTGGTAAAAATACCATTATTGATCAAGTTATGAAGGACAATCCGGATTTTGTGCAGATGCCATCACTTACGACTCGGGAGATGAGAAATGGAGAGAGCCAGGGGCATCCTTATATCTTTGTTACGGAAGACGAGTTTTGGAAAGAAGTGGAATCTGGACGTATGCTCGAACATGAGGAGGTGCACAAAGGGCGCCATTATGGAATTAGTCGAGTGATACTTGATGAATATCTTGCAAAGCATCCCGTTGTTATAAAAGATGTAGATGTAAATGGCGTGTTGAGTGCAAAAAAAGCAGGATATGATGTGGTGGCTATATTTATAGAAGTGTCAGATAAAAACGAACTTTTAAACCGCATAATAGCCCGTGGAGAGACTCCTGAACGAGCAGCAGTGCGAGTATCTCGTTTTGACTATGAAATGAGCCACAAAAAGAATATGGACTATGTCGTGACAAATAACACAATGGAAGAATTGCCTCTTGCAATTTCTAAGATTGGTGATATAATAAGAAAAGAACTAAAAAAAAGGAAATAATAATTGAAAAAATATCTCATAGTATATAATTCGGGTTCAGGCCGAGGGAGAGGCGAAAAGAAGGCGTTAAAAATAGGTGTAGAGATGTGTAGACGTGGAGTGGAAAACATCTCTCTCTTTGAGACTCACAAAATGGGAGATATAGCAGATTATTTCGCTGAACTGAGCCGAACTGAAGGGGATTTGGCTGATTATGTAATTATTGTAATAGGTGGTGATGGCACATTGGGCTCTACGATTTATGCTATAGTTCATAACAATCTTCAGAGCGAAGTGGCAATCTATCCACATGGTACAGCCAACGACTTTGCGACATCTCTGCACGCGAGTCGCAATATAAAGAAATTCGTAGATTTAGTACTAAGTGGCCAAACGAAAGATATTGATGTTGCTAATGTGAATAACGAGTATGCTATCAATGCTATTGGTGGTGGAAATTTTAGCCATGGTGGAGAGGTGTTTAGTGCAAGGGGTAAACGATTCTTTGGTAAGTTCGCTTATTATTTGCACTGTTTCTTTGTTGCGTTTTCAATGAAGAGCCAGAAACTAAAAGTGCAGATTGATGATGACGAGTTTGTAGATGATTTCATATTTTATTATATTGTTAATTCCAACACTGCAGGTGGCTTTAAGCACTTTGCACCGAATGCGCAACTAGCAGATGGCAATTTCGTGTTTGTGGGTGTAAAAAAATGTAGTTTTATACCATTTTGCTTTTTATTCTTTAAAATATTATTTGGTACTCATGGTAGTAGTAAAAAGATATTGATGAAAAAAGGGCAAAGGTTTAGCGTTACGCCAATACCGCCAGTGGAGAAGAAATTCCTTGGAAGTGACCTAGATGGCAATGTGGGACCAATGCATCCTCTAAATGTGCGAATCCTTAGAAGGTATATCAAGGTATATGCAAAATAAATATTAAAAGAAGGACGACAATATTTGCCGTCCTTTTTTGATACAAAAAAGAGAGGTGATGTATAATCACCACTCGATTTTTAGAAAACAACTATTCTTGTGGTTTGTTCTTTTCTTCTTCGTACTTAGCAAGGATTAAATCACTGATCTTATTACGAGTCTCAGTATTTAATGGATGAACGATGTCAATGAAAACACCTTCTGGAGTCTTCTTGCTAGGCATAGCAATGTAATTGCCTTGGTTGCCTTCGATCACTTTGATATCGTGAATGCAGAAGCAATCATCGATTGTGATTGAAGCAGAAGCCTTAATCTTGCTTGTTTCGCTCTTTACTATGCGAATTCTGATGTCTGAAATGTTCATATCTGTATACCTCTCAAAATTTTCCTTCTCAGGATTACTTAAATTTTAATATAATTTTATATTTTTAGCAAATGATTTTAGCCACTTTTTAAAAATTTATTGTATTTTATATAAAAATATCGCCAAAAATTGGATGTTTTGGCGATATCGTCTCATGTTTATTCGGGAATTACTCTGAGATAAGTCTTTTTGCCTTTGCGTAATACGAATTCTTTGTCACTCTTTATTATTTGCTTATAGTCGGTGATTTTATCATCTCCAACATATATTGCTCCGCTATCTATTAGTCTTCGTGTTTCCGATGAAGAAGGGCAGAGTTTTGTCTTTACACACAGGTCAGTGATGATAATGCCTGAAGCAAGTTCTTTGGCTGGCACTTTTACAGTTGGCATATTCTCTGATATTCCTCGACCATTGAATACTTCCTCGCTAGCTTTCTTGGCCTGCAATGCTTTTTCTTCACCGTGTACGAGTTTTGTGAGCAAGAAGGCTGCAGTCTTTTTGGCTTCGATAATGTTTTCACTACACATCTTGTTAATCTCTGCCATAGGTATTTCGGTAAACCAACGCAGCAGGGTAGGTACATCAGCATCATTTACATTTATGAAATATTGATAGAAGTCATAAACTGAGAATTTTTCTTCCTTTATCCATACAGCACCTTTGGCAGATTTTCCCATTTTTTTACCTTCACTATTGAGTAATAGTGGAGTAGTAAATGCCATAATATTATTTTTAGTGGTTTTTCGTATTAGTTCAACACCTGCAACAATATTACCCCACTGATCCGAACCGCCAATTTCCATTGTTGCACCATATTCTTTGTTTAGGTGGGAGAAGTCGTTTGCTTGTATTGGCATATATCCAATTTCCATCAGTGTAAGGCCCCCTTCGGCTAGTCGGTTTTTGTATGCTTCCATGGATAGCATATTGTTGATTGTGAAATATCTGCCCACTTGTGTTAAAAAGTCGACATACGAAAATTTATTCATCCAGTCTGCATTATTTACAATAATTGCTTTATCCGCATGAATATATTTTGCACAAAGAGCTTTTACTTCTTCAAAATTCTTGTGTAGTTGTTCCTTTGTAAGCATTTGTCTAAGGTCTGATCTGCCAGATGGATCGCCAACTTGTGCAGTGGCCCCGCCAATCAAAAGAATTCCTCTATGCCCGGCCTCTTGTAATCTTCTGAATGTCATAAGAGAACAAAAGTGTCCTAGGTGTATGCTATCTGCTGTAGGATCTATGCCTAGATAAAAAGTGAAAGGCTCGCCATTTAATTTTTCTTTTAATGCGTCAGGGTCAGTGGCTTGATATATAAGTCCACGTTCCTGTAAAAATTCATATAAACCTTTTGCCATAAACTTCCTCCTAACATATGCGTATTATATCATATATTTAATTATAAGTCTAGTTTAATTTTGAATTAATTGCTTATAAATTTTGCAAAAGCACTAGAAAATTTATTTATTATATGGTATAATACGCACACTATGGGGAGATGGTAAAAATGGAACAAGGATTATTTATAAGTGAAGACTTGGTAAAATTGATAAGATTAAGACGTTTTTTTGAACGCAAGTGTCATATAAACACTCGTGATGCAGATTGGTGGGGTGGAGACTATAAACTCTATGTCGAAAGAAAAGATTATGCCAAAGCCCTCACATATGGAGCAATTTTTATTAAGGTAAATAAATATGATGAAGATAGAGATATCTTTTGGGTTGGACTGGATGACGAAAGAAAATACAATATGGATGATTTAGTAGGTATTGCTAATTTGCATTATAGGAATAAAGAATTTATACCATGGAGTGAGATAGAATATTTAGGTAATAGGACATTTTCAAGTGGAAATTTTGAAGATGTGGATGTGACTGATCTTGCTGGTAGTACATTTAATGCAGAAACTAAATAAAATAAATATGCCGCACATTTTTGTGCGGCATTTTCATAATATGGAGTATGGAACTTAAAAATAAGCACATTCATTTTATTGGTATAGGTGGAATCAGCATGTCTGCTCTTGCACATTTTGCAATAGCTAATGGTGCTATCATATCTGGTTCTGATATACAAGAAAACGAGGAGACTAGCAAACTTAGAGAATTGGGTTGTAACATTTATGTCGGTCACAATTCGGAAAACATAAAAGACTATGTGGAGTTTGTGGTGTATTCATCATCAATAAAGAAAGATAATGAAGAGTATAAAGAGGCGGTATTCAGAAATTTGTACATGATGACTCGAGCAGACTTTCTCGCAGAAATATCAAAAAAATACAAAAATGTAATTGCGGTGGCGGGTTCGCATGGTAAGACTACTACGACAGCAATGCTTGCAAAGATACTAATTGATGCAGGAATGGATCCCACTGTACACATTGGTGGAAATTGGAGCGAAATCGGTGGTAACTATAGGCTAGGTGGCAGTAAATATTTTGTCACTGAAGCGTGCGAATATGATAAGAGCTTTTTGTCCCTCCGCCCAATGTATTTAATTATTACAAATATCGATTGGGATCATGTGGACACGTATCCAACTCCAGAACTTTACAAAGGTGCGTTTAATATTTTGCTTAAACGTTGCAAAATGGATGGATGTGTAATTTCCGATATTCAAACAATAAATAAAAATGCAAAATGTAATTCAAAAATTGTAAAAATAAGCGAAAAACACATACAAAATATTAAATCTTATAAAAAATACTGTTATTCATATGATTTTTATTTTGCTGGTGAAAGTGTGCAGGATATAGAGCTTTCAGTGCCGGGAGAGTTCAATGTATATAATTCTGCGAAAGTGGTTGCATTAGCACTAGCACTTGGCGTGTCTAAAGAAATCATAAAAGAGTCACTCAAAAACTTTACTGGTGTATGCAGAAGATTTGAAAAAGCAGGTACTTTTTGTGGTGGAGATGTAATAGTGGATTATGCACATCACCCAACTGAAATTAAAGAGAACATACATTTAGTGAAAGAAAATGTTGGTGGTAAATTGCATTGTGTTTTTCAGCCCCATACTTTTTCACGGACTAGTGTGCTGTGGCATGACTTTTGTGCGGCGTTTGATGAAGTGGATGATTTGATATTATATCCTATATATCCAGCACGGGAATGGCCGATGCCAAATGTTACTAGTGAAAAATTAGCACATGCAATTGCGCAGCGAGGAATCTCTTGCCGATACCTTGACTCATTCGCTAAGATAAAATCGTGGCTAGCATCTGTTGTGTCTCCGGGCGATGTGGTTCTAATACTTGGTGCTGGGAATATTGCCAATTTAAGAGATGTGATTGTGTGAAGATGATTTAATAATTTTTAATAATGTATATAAAAATATTGACAAAGATCTTTCCGTCTGCTAATATATAGTCAGTTCATTTGAGTAAATGCGAAGATTTTGGACACGCTGTTTAGTAATTGTTCTTGCAGAGAGTCGTTGGTTGGTGTGAAACGATAGGCAACCTAAATGGTATCACCAAATAGCAGGGTGGCAGAACTTTAGTAAGTCATCTCGGGGGCTCCCGTAATAGAGCAGGGGTATGGTAGTACCTTGCAAATAGAAATGGTTACATGTCTAGTGTTTTCTATTGCACTAGATTTTTTTATTTGCAGAAGGAGGAAATATGAAAAAAGAAAACGTGAACTTAAATTATGTAGAGATGGAAGAGGGTATCTTAAAATTTTGGAATAGTAACCAAATTTTTGAGAAGATGAAGGCTAAGAACAGAAAAACTGGCAAGTATTTTGCCACACTTGACGGGCCAATAACTGCTAATTATATAATGGGATTACATCACGCCTATAATCGCACTTTCAAGGATGCAATGATAAAGTTTGCGGCACTCTGTGGACATGATGAGCATTTTCAAAATGGTTTTGATGCTCATGGATTGCCTGTGGAATTACGTGTAGAGCAGGAACTAGGTATCAACAGTAAAAAAGAGATTGAAAAGTATGGTATAGATAACTTCGTTGAGAAGTGTATGCAGACGGTAGATAAATATTCAAAACTGCAAACAGAATCATCAAAGCGTCTAGGTCAGTGGATGAATTGGGATGATAGTTATTACACTAATAGCGATAACAATATTACTACTATTTGGCATTTTTTGAAGAAGTGTCACGAGAAAGGCTTGATAGCAAATAGTCACCGCATTATGCGTTGGTGCACTAGATGTGGCACAAGTATATCTGACCACGAAATGACTGATGATGATGCATATAGAGAGGTCACATGTTTGGCTATATTTTTTAAATGTCCAATTAAAGGGGCTAATAGCGATATGCTAGTATGGACAACTACGCCATGGACATTGACCAGCAATGTAGCACTAGCAGTAAATCCAGATTTTCAATACAACATTGTAAAAGTAAAATCAAGTGATAGAAACATAATAGTCTGCAAAGATGCAATGAAAGTGCTAAAAGATGATGTGCTTGAAGTTGTGAAGACTGTGAAAGGTAGCGAGCTTGTAGGTAAAACGTACGAGACATGTTTTCCAGAACTTGAAGAGCAGAATTTTGAACATAAGATTGTGGCATGGGATGAAGTTTCCAATGCAGAGGGTACCGGCGTGGTGCATATTGCTCCAGGTTGTGGTGACGCTGACTTTGAGCTGGGTAAAAAATTAGGGTTAAAGGCGATCTGTCCTATTAATGAGGCTGGTGTATATTATGACAATTTTGGTGTTTTTGCTGGCAAAAATGCCAATAGTGATGAAACGAGAGATTTTGTATTTGATTTGATGAAGCAGAGAAATAAGACATACTACGTGCATAAGTATACACATAGTTATCCACATTGTTGGCGTTGTAAGAATCCATTGCTGTTTAGATTGGTTGACCAATGGGTAATCAAGATGGATGATATACGAGCCGACTTAATACACGCGATTGATGATGTGGAATTTAATCCACCATTTATGAAAAAACGAATGTTAGATTGGCTGAATAATATGGGGGATTGGGCAATATCTCGTTCTAGATATTATGGTCTGCCATTGCCTTTCTATGTATGTCCAGACTGTGGCAAACTCACAGTTGTTGGTAGTCTTGATGAATTAAAGCAGTTGTCTAGTGCTAAAGAAGTGGAAGCCTTGCCACATTTACATAGGCCATATATAGACAATATTAAAATAACTTGTCCACATTGTGGTGCTAAGGTTGAACGTATAAAAGAGGTGGGAGATTGTTGGCTTGATGCTGGTATTACGCCTTTTAGCACGAAAAAGTACTTTGAAGATAAGGCATTCTTTGAGAAAAATTTCCCGGTAGAATGTGTAATAGAAGGTAAGGAGCAGGTGAGATTGTGGTTCTATTCGCTCCTTGTTATGAGCGTGGTTTTGACGGGTAAAGCGCCATATAAGAAGATAGGTACTACACCAATGTTACTTGCGCAAGATGGTAAGAAATTGTCTAAATCTAGCCCAAATAATATACCATTAGATACGGCATTTAAAGAAATTGGTGCAGATATAATTAGATATAATTTTGTGGCTACACCGTTAATATCTGATGTAAAATTTGGTCGAGATACTTGTGATGAGGTAAAGAGAAAATTACTTGGTTTATGGAATGCTTATATTTTCTTAAACACATATGCTAGCATAGACAATCCTGATCTTACCGGGTATGTTCCAGACAAGAAGGAATTGCAAGTTACAGATAAGTGGCTTATTGGTAGAGTAAATGAATTTGTGTTTGCATCTAAAGAAGCGTATGAGCATCAAATGTTCGGCAGTGTGGCAAAAGAGTTTGAAACGTTGGTTGATGAACTTACTAATTGGTATATTCGAAACAATCGTCGCAGATTCTACAAGAGTGAAAATGATGCAGATACGATGAATGCATATTTCTGCCTTAATTATGCTATAAAGAATATTTCTATGGTGATGTTTCCAATTGTGCCATTTATATCTGAATATTTATGGCAAAACGTGGTGCGCGAATTGGATAGAAATGCAGAGGAATCTGTTGCCCTACATGGATTTGTAGAAAGTGAGTACAAGGTAGACAAGAGCGATTTGACAGATATGACAGACATTGTGCGCGAAATTTTTACAATGGCTAGTAAACTGAGAAATGAAAATCAACTAAAAGTAAAACAACCATTACGTAAAATGTATATCAATGGCGATGAGAGAGTGGCAAAAGCGGTAAAACTGTATAAGGACATTATCCGTAACGAATTAAATATTAAAGATGTAGTTATGGAGCATGATGACTCTAAGTTTAACGATAAATATCTTACTGTTGATTTCAAGAAGGCGGGTGCAGTACTAAAGGGTGATGTGCAAAAAGTAAAGAACTTGCTTGCTGGTATGAGTGCGAAAGAAATGCAAAAGTGTGTGTCAGGATATGAAAAGGGCAAGGTTACGATAGGTGAATTTAAAGAATTAGATAGCACATTATTTAATCTTGAATTAAAGGCAAAGCAGGAATATGTTATATCTTCAGAAAATGGTTTGACAGTAGTGTTAGATACCACAATAGATGAGGACTTGATGTACGAAGGCTTGTATCGTGAATTTATACGTTCAGTACAAGTGTTGAGGAAAGAGGCTGGTTTTAAGATAGAGTCTAGAATACTTGCACGGTTTGATACTCCAAGTGAGCAATTGGTGGAGATGTTAAAGCGCTATAGTGAAAGCATAAAAGCAGAAGCGTTAATAAAAGAGATTGGCGGAGAATTTAAAGCAGATATCGAAAGAGATGTAGAAGTGGCGGGCGAGAGAGTCAAGATTGCGCTAAAAGTAAAATAAAAAGAGTGGCTTATGCCACTTTTTTTGAATAAACACAATAAAACGATCACAAACTATGTTTGAGGTAAACATGCTTATTCAAAATATTTATTTAGAGAATTTAAACATGCCTAGACAAGAGTGTGTGCTAAGTCCAAAAGATGCCAGTGTATATGACATCTTGGAAGACTACAGCGATAATGGTTATATTTATAATGCGGAAGAAATACGAAACTAAAATATTTTGTGTAAATCTCTTGACTTAAATGTTTGTTTAGTTTATAATGTTAGAGCAATTTAGATTTTAGGAGAAAGATATGAAACAAGATGTACATCCAAATTATCACAAGGTTACAGTAAAGTGCGCTTGTGGCGAGACTTTTGAGACTGGTACTACTAAGCCAGGCGATGTTTTGAATATAGATATTTGTAACAAGTGTCATCCTTACTTTACTGGTACACAGAAGAAGGTTAATGCTGGCGGTCGTGTAGATAAGTTTAATAAGCGTTATGGTAAGAATTAGAACGCGTTTTTAGTGTGCAAGTTTACTTGCACATTTTTTGTATAGCACAGATATTTTCTGTGCATTTTTTTAGGAAAAATATGGAATTAAAAATGAAGTTAAAAGGTTTGTATAGTTTTTTTTGCGCGGAATTTGAGAATAAGGGTATTGAACGCTCAGATTTGGATTGGATAATATGTGAAGTGTTAGATATCAGACGTAGTGAAATTCCTTTGATGCAAGAGGTAACCAAAAATCAATTTAATAAAATTGTAAACATAGCGCATAAACGTCTTAAGGGCAAGCCAATCGATAGAATATTCCGCAAGCGTGAATTTTATGGTAGGTGTTTTAGGTTGAGTCATAAGGTGCTGTCACCACGAACTGAAACGGAACTTTTGTGCGAATGTGTATTACAAAATACTAACGAAAAAGTGAAATTATTGGAAATTGGTACTGGTAGTGGTGCTATAGCCATAACTTTGAAGAAAGAAAAGCCAAGTGTGGAGGTTGTGGCCAGTGATGTATCTAGTGGTGCGCTAAAGATGGCTAAGCGAAATGCGGATGCTCTGAATGCAGATATTAGATTCGTTAAAAGTTTTCTGTTTGAAAAATTTAAGGGTGAGAGTTTTGATGTAATAGTTTCAAACCCACCATACATTCCTACAGCCGAACTATTAAACTTGGATAACGAAGTGAAAAAATTTGATCCCAGATTGGCTCTAGATGGCGGTGCAGATGGTTTGTTTTTTTACAAAGAAATTATTAATTGTGCACGCGAACATTTAAACACTGGTGGTAAGATTTTTTTTGAAATAGGTAGAACGCAAGCAAAAGATGTGAAGAAACTGTTAGAAAAAGATTTTTGTGATATAACAGTGTGTAAAGATTACTCAGGTAATGACCGTATTGTTTGGGCTAAATTAAAGGAG
>Ga0265299_10003174_pt1 | contig 16207 bp, 24 predicted proteins | sample AusTroGonzalo_MG_4_FD_193485 | JGI IMG/M metagenome (GOLD analysis project Ga0265299, IMG submission 193485) | Bovine rumen microbial communities from tropical cattle in Woodstock, Queensland, Australia - Gonzalo_02 | ecosystem: Host-associated > Mammals > Digestive system > Stomach > Rumen ... | reverse complement strand
AACTTATGGTTCGTAAAGGTAACGATGGAAATGATTATCAAGGAATTAAATACAAACCAGGTAATGCTAAACCAGTAGAAACTCCAGTAGATGAAACTCCTGCTGAAGAAGTAACTGAAAATCCTTTTGAAGACCTACCAACTGATACAGAAGTTGAGTGGTAAAAAGAAAAACTACCCTTGAATCAGCTTTCCAAACTAAAGTAATAAATTATTTACACAACATCGGGGCATATGTAATTAAAATTCATGTGTCCTCTTACCAACTAGAAGGAGAACCAGATATTATATGTTGTTACAAGGGTAGATTTTATGCATTCGAATTAAAACAGGGGGCCAAGTTAAGTGAACTTCAAAAAATAAAACTAAATCTTATTAGAGAAAGTGGAGGTGTCGCTATGGAGATAAGAAACCTTGAACAATTGAAGGAAGTTTTCAATGATAACATTCAAGAAATTCAATGAACTTTATAATGGTGATAGGCCTGGCTATGTGCACCTTAATCATGGAGCACCACTCAGTGGCCAGAAGCTAACACCACTTACTTTCGAGGAGATAAGTAAGATCGCTAACACTGAGCCTGATATGGAAATAGGATGGTTAATACCTAAAGGATATTTAATCATCGACATAGATGATAGAACTACATCTGATATAGTATTCAAGATTATCCAAGATAGAAAAGAAAAAGTAATGTGTGTAAGAACCCATAGAGGAATGCACATATATGCTAAGAGTGATTTCAACTATAAAACAGTTTGCAACATCACTGCTATCGGAGCATTATGTGATACAATTCCTTATTGTAATGGGAAGACATATATTACTACAGGATTTAAAAACCCTAAGGTTAATAAATCTGAAAAGTTATCTGATAGAGAAGTTATATACTATAACGGGATAGAGAAGCTACCTTTCTGGTTAACCCCTATATTCCAAAGAGGTAAAAAACCTGAGGATAACTTCATAACATTCCCGTTGCAAAATGATAGGAATGAAAACTATAATCGTCATCTATGGAGACTGAAGATAACTAACTTGTCACCTGATGAAAGAACCGAATGTATAAAATTAATTAATAAATATGTAGCAGTAACTCCATTATCTGATAAAGAAATGGAAGACACAATGCTACGAGATAGTAATAATGAAAACCTTCCTGAACAAAAGTTCTTTGATGGTAATACTTTTAAGCATGATGCCATGGGAGATTTTCTAATACAATTTCTTAAAATTAAAAAAGATAAAAGAACAAAAAACCTATTCTATTATGATGAAGAATTAGGTTTATATGTTTGTAATAATGATTACATTAAAGGAGTTATGACTAAAATGTGTCCTCAACTAAAAGACTTTCAAAAACGTGAGGCCCTTAGTTATATAGATAACATCCTTGAATTAAAACCTACATCATTCAGTAGAGACCCAATGAAGATTTCATTTCTAAATGGTAGATTAGATTTGAAAACTATGGAGTTTGAAGCCCCTAGTCCAGAGCATTTGGAAACCATTCACCTACATGTGAACTGGAATCCAGAAGCAGTTGGTCCTACAGCTGATGAGTTCTTTGATACGGCTACATGCCATGACAAAGATATAGAAAAATTATTATATGAAGCTATTGGGTATAGCTTTATTAAAACTTCATCTTTACAAAAAGCTTTCCTTTTATTTGGAGGAGGGCGTAATGGTAAGAGTACATTCCTAGATATCATTAAAGAGATATGTGGGTATGAGAACTGTACCTCTGTTAACTTCAAAGATTTGGGTGAGAAGTTCAGAGTTGCAGAATTATATAATAAGTTGGTATCTCTAAGTGGAGATATATCAGCACAGCCTTTAAAAGATTCTGATTTGTTTAAACAAATAACTGGTGGAGATGAAATAACAATTGAGAGAAAAAATCAGCATCCATTCACGGACACTGTGTTTGCTACATTATTTTTCTCAGCTAATAAGTTACCTCGTACGCCAGATACAACCTTTGGATTCTATCGTAAGTTAGTAATCGTACCATTCAATGCTAACTTAGCTAGTGTATCTTTGGTTGATGGAGCAAACTTCCATGATAGATTAATGCAAGATAAAGAATACATTGCTCATAAAGCAGTGCTTGCAATCAAAGAAGTTCTAACCACAACACACAAATTCACTGAGCCTGAGGCTGCTCAACAAGTAATGAACTTATATAAAACAGAAAATAGTTCAATCCTTAGTTGGGTATCTCAGAAAAAGATTAGCACCGACCATATGAAAGAAACTAAATTCGATGAATTGTTTGCCGAATATGGAGTATGGTGTGACGTTAATGGATATAAACGAGTTGGTTCAAGTAGATTTGAACAAGAACTTTCAGAAGAATTTAATTTAAAACATGAAGATGATTACTTAATTGACAAGTAATTGATAATAAGATATAATTTATTTGAGTAGGAAACTACTCACTCTTGGTTAAATGTCTTGTTATTGATGTATGTCTAATGTCATCTTCAACACGAGGAGAGGCCCCTTTGAAAAGGGTCTTTTTTCGTGCAACAAAAAAGTAGTAGGCTTATCAGCTGCCTGCTACTTTCTAGATAAGGGGGAAAGTTGAATCAATCTCCAATAAAATTATAACATAAAAAGCTACCCGAAGCAATGGGTAGCCGGTTCAAGAAAGGAGGTGAACCTTTCAGCCTAATACAGGCAATACAGGGGAGTGTGATACCCCAATATCATTATACTATTTATCTGAATAGTTGTCCACACTTTGATAATTTAATTTAAAATCCAAACCAGAACTTGGTTGTTCTTCCTTAACAGGTAATACATCTTGAACAACTTCATCATAATCTTGCACGTCTGCAATGATCGGAGAGTTCAAATTAACTTTGGGATTAGATACATCCACTGGCTGTGGAGCTAGATTAATATTAAACTGAATAGCATTGACTGCATTCTGAGCTTCTTTCTCTGTCGTAACTTTCTCTGCTTTATCTAAAATAGTTTTAGCACAAGCTGCTGCGACACTCTCGTCTTCAGTTGTATTCATAATATACATAAGTTTACGCAAAGCCAAGTCTCTTGAAGACTGTATCTCTGCCATAAACTTTTTATTTTTCTTATAGGATAATTCTTCTAGTGCATCTGCCACATTTGGTCTGGCACACATTCTGTTACCCATACCTTTGTGGTAGTTAGCTGAACCTCTAATAGACATCATTGCCTGTTCAGCATTATAATCTCCGAAGACAACTAACTCCACAAATAATTTTTCCTCTTCATTCAACAAATTATATTTAGAAGATTTAATATCTCCATTACGCAATGCCGTTAAAAGATTCTCTTTGGTCGTTATTATGTCCGGTGCAAATACTCTCTGCATAACATCACCTCAGTTTAATTATACCATTATTGAGTAAATAAATCTACTATGGTATAATTAGATTGGGTGAATACTATGAGAGACGTTCTTGCTTTTAAAGTTAAAAGACCAGTAAAGAAAAACAAACCCAGAGTTAGGAACAAAGCTAATGACCTAGATAGAAAACTAGTTTATATAACTAGAGTCATATCACGAGGTGACTTCGATCCTAACAAACCATATCATGTTATCATGGCCAATGTTGCTAGAGCTCACGGTATCATTGACAAAGATAACAATATAATAAAGGAGGAATATTTATTATGCCAAACGAAGAGATGAATCTACCAGACAAAGAACAAGCTCCATTAGATGCAGCTAATCCAAGTCCACTAACACCAGGTGGTGAAGATACACCTAAAAAACCAAAGGATGAAAAGAGAGACGAAGAAGCTGCACAAGATTTATTAAATGATATGATGTATGCCCCAGGAGCTGGGGATGCAGATGCAACTTTATCAATTGATAAAACATCTGACAATGATATCAGAGATATAAAAGAAAAACCTGAAGCCGAAGAATTACTAGAAATTCTAGAAAAAGGTGAAGGTAAAATAGCAGAAAAATATAAAAGAGAATTATTAAATCTAGCTTTAAAAGATCCAACAGCAGTAGAAGTTAATACTCCAAAAGGATGGATGACTGTTAAGGATGCTATTGGAGATGGCTTTGATTTAACTACAGGAGAGTTCTCAAATGAACCAATTCCTAAAGTAGATTGGGAAGGTGAGATATCTAAGCTTGACCCTCGTGAGCAACAAGCTATTAGAAATCTAACTAAGCCAGGAACAAGACAAGCTGGCCCATCCGTACCTGAAGGTGGAGATGTAATTCCTGGAGAAACAGGAGAACCGATTCCACCTACCGCTCAAGGACAACCAGTAAATAATGTAGGTGCAATGGGACCTGCTGAAATGGAAGGAACTGAATTACCATTAGGAGGTGTATAGTATGGATGAGACATTAACAACTGCTGGAGAACCACAAGTAATTGAATCAGCAAATACTTATGAAGGGGATACACAGACAGCTGGACTTGCTCAAACTATAGATACTCAAGTACAAGATGATGGAAGTCAGGTAATTGAGACTGCCACACCTATGGATAATAACGTTACATATCAGAACGTTACTGAAGATACAACTCCATCATTTGATACTAACAAAGATTTTACACAAAATATTGTTCAAGAAGCTTTACAAACAAACTATCAAAACACTGTTGCTCAAACAGATGGTCAAGCAATGACTCAATTTTTGGACCATGATTATGATTATAATAAATCTGAAGCTGGAACATACTGGGTAGCTGGTGCTATCAATGATGTAGATACTCAAATGAGTTTTCTAAATACTCTAGTTCGAGAAGAAATGTATGATGAACTAGATTTACAAAAGTATTATTATGATACTACTATGGCTACAGCTAGAGCATATGCTTCTCAAAAGAAAAAAGAAACTGCCTATGGATTCTATAGAGCAGCTCAAGAAAAAGCTATAGCTGAGGCACAACTTACTGGTTGGTATATGCCGGCCGAGGGTAACTACATGTTAGGCCAATATACAGTAGCTCAAAATAAATTAGAAGACCCTGATTCAACAGCAGAAGAAAAAGCTAGGGCCCAAAGAATTTCGGGAACAGTAGAGAAATGGTTCGCTGCAAATCAAATTGGAACTCGTGGTATTAAATGTTTAAATATGATGAACTATGAGGAGAACGTTCGACATAATACAATCATGGGTGAGCTTCAAAAAGAAGCTAATAAAATTGCAGCTGGTCAAGCAGCAGCTAGCGCAGCCGCAGCTAAATTGCAATGGCGTTTATATAAATTCCAATTAGAGGAGTACGAATTACAATCAGGACACAATATAACTCAACAAATTGGAATGGATAATAAGAATTTAATAGGTCATGATGTATCTGAATATGGTGGCTTTACAGCATTAGAAGGACACTTTGGTACGAAAAATACTTCGGCATTAGCAGAAGCTTTATCAAAAAGCACTGGGGTTTATAGTTCTGTACTCGGCTCATCAAGCCAAGCTTTTGTTAATGGAATATTAGAAGCAAATGGAAAAGATACAAAAGAAGCATATGCTAGATATAACAATGATCAGAAGCTCGCATCAATGAAAGCATATATAAATAGTGAGCCTGGTAAAAAAGCTGGATATATATCTGAAGAATCAGGAGCATTTGAAAAAACAGGTAAAACAGTAGATGGAAAAGAATTACAAGTAACTACAATAGATAACAAATTCATACCAGGATATTTTGAAGATGGTGTATTTACTCCTTTAACAGAAAAGGATAAAAAGAGCGCATTAGGAGATACTACTGTACAAGAATATTTAAATAAAATGTATGGAGAAAAGAATATAGACTGGTCAGGACCTACATCTGTTACTATAGATGGAGAAGAATATTCTTTAGGAAGACCAGAAACTGTATGGAATCAAAACAGCTATTCTTCAAACTCAGATATTCTAGGATGGCAAAAGTTCTATGATAATTATAGTGATCTATTTGCATATAGTGAAAAAGATTTTGAAGGGTATAGAGAAAAAATTCATAATATTCAATCAAAAAAAGGTTTAGAAATAGATGGAAAAGTATATAAAAATCTAAAATATGAAGATGGTTATATGGATACCAATAAATCTAATGAATATAATATTTTTTCATCATCTAAAATGATTGATGGAAAAGAACAAAAAACTTATTATGCCATTAATTATAAAAGTGATGGAGAAATAGCTATACATGAAGTTAATGAAAAAGATATAAAATTAGTACCAAGTGTAGCATCTACATTAAAAGAGGGGGAAGGAATAGGAAACGGTTTAGAGTTATTTTCTGGAGATACTAACAAAGAAAGGGTTTATAAAGCTTCTTGGAAAGTTGGATATGATAAAGAAAAAGATTTAACTTATATGTGTTTACAAAGAAATGGTAAAAAAGAATTTTATTCAATTAAAGGAGAAGGTTCTTCAGAAACAGAATTAGGAAATATAAAAGTTGTAAGTATAGATAGTACGACAGTAGAAAAACAAGCTAAGGCAGCAGGATTTGCAACAGAAGAAAGTGATGTATTAAGTAAGGGACCTTCAACTACAAAAGAAGCAAAATATAATACTGAACCTCAAGAAACCTTAACTAGCGATGAGTTGGTAGAAAAATATTCTTCATCATCTGGAGGAGGTTCCGGAGGAAGTAGTGGACCTATAAAATCTGGAATTGAAACTCAAGATACGGTTGATAATAGAAAAGCAGAATATAAGGAATATGTATTAAGAATGAAGGATGAACCTAACGCAGAGATTCTACCTTATGAAGAGTGGGTTAAAAATAGACCCTCAATAAATGATGTAAAGGCGGTGTAACAAATGGAAGATAGTGAAGTATTGAATAATTCCGAAACCCAAGTACCAAAGAGTGATCCGGTTCCTAAAGATGTGGATCCAGATACAACTCCTACAGTTCTTGAACAAGATACTGGAACGATGTATAAGAATGCAGTTCGTCCTGAATCATCACCGGTGGTTGGTGAAAACAATCATGCTGAGACTATAGCAAATAATGCTTTATCTCATCCAGATTCAGAGCAAACTTATAACTACACCTCTCAAGGTAAAAAGAATTATGATGAGAGTGTAACAACCACAACTGTTCAAAGTACTGGGGCCAACATGACAGCTACTTGGGATTCAGAAATGAAAATGGATCAAGCCTATACTGCTAAAGAAGGCGAAGATTATACTTGGAATAAACTCGCAAAAGAAATGGCAGCACTTGACTACGCTCAGGAATCTAACCAAGCTAGATATGAATCTATGCAAAGTAAACAGGAAATAGATAAAGCAGCAAGTGATGCGTTTAACAAATATTTTGCAGCTGAATATAGTGCTCGTCAAACCCAAGAGAAAATGGGATGGACAGGAGGACAACAAACAGCTAGTGATTTACAAGTTGCGTTTCTTCAAGCAGAAACATCTGCTAATATGTTCACACAAGATGAGATGCAACGTTATGGGGTTGATACTAAATTAGGAATCGCTCGTATGTATGCTGAAGCTAATCAAAGAGCATTAGCCTTACAGTACTATCAAGATGCAGTAGACCAATCTATCAAAGAAGCTGAACAAACAGGATGGTATATTCCAGCAGAAGCTGGTGAAATGTTTAAGCAACAAGAAGTGGCAGATAAAATATTAGCTGATCCAAATAGTACACCTGAAGAAAAAGCAAGAGCTGACCAAGTTAATAAAAATTGTCAAGCTTACTATGATGCCAAAGGATTCCAACACGGATATGCATATGATGAGAATGGTAAAGTAGTTACAAAATACTATGGAATCAAATGTCTTCAAACTCTAACATATGAAGAGACTGTTCGTAATAATAAAGTCAATGAAGCTCTTCAAAAACAAGCTAATGATATAGCTAAGAGTGCGGCCGGTGCAGCATGGGCTAGTGTTGAAGTACAAAAGGCTCAAGTTAAAGCTACATATGCAATGCAAAACTGGATTAATTCTAAAGATATTTATAACAATGGAAAAACTTTAGGATTAACAGAAAAGAATGGGTTACAAACAGGTACATACACAGATATCAAAGGTAAAACACATAAAGGAACTGATTGGAGTGGTTTACAATTAGATAGTGCGAAAACACCTATAGTTAAATCTATGAACGGTTCTAATTATGTATTTGATAAAGACGGCAATGCATTAAAAATAAAATAGGCAAGCTTATGCTTGTCTTTTTTAGTGGACATATGATATAATGATAGGTGGAGGTAAGATAATGAAGGCAATACATGCATGTAAGGGGAAGTGCTTGGTTGAACCAGTAACTCAGATGACGAATCTGGGTAATGGATTGCAAATAAATAATGAGACGCAGAGTCGAAAAGATGTTATCTCTGGGATTGTTATTGATGGGGAATATAAAAACTCCACTATTTATTTTCCATTGTACAGTGCAAGTCCATTAACATATGAAGGGAAGAGCTATCTGATTCTCGATGCACTTGATATTCTAGCTGTTGAATATGATGATTCAAAAGATTCTTAATGAAGGAGAATATCTATTCTCAGGTGATCTGAATGATTTAAAAAAATGCTTAAGCAGTTTTAAAATCATAGAGGTAATCCTAGAGAAAGAAATATGTGGAGTAAAACTATTAGATGTACGAGGCAAGTTCAGATACCACGGAGCAACACACGAAATCTACATCAGTCGTAACTGGGGAGACGAAACCAAATTATTTATAAAATACAGAGGAGAAAGTAAATGAAGAAACTAGGTAATATAAATATAGTAGGAACAGACTATACTGTATACTACTATCCAAATGAATTTAAAGAATTAAATCAAGACTCTCGTGAAAGGGATGAACGTTACGAAATCAAACGAGAGAATCCAGAAGAGAAAGTAGATGGATATTGTGATTACTCAGCTAAAGAGATCCGAATCTTTAATGATGATTTCACACATCCAGAATATTTCCAAATGATTATGCGTCATGAAATTTGTCATGCATTCTTATTCGAGATCGGTAACACGAATCACAATAATGAGGAGATGATTGATAAACTAAGTAAGTGGACTCCTCAGATAATGAGACTCACTGAAGAAGGGATGGAGATGATTAAACGTGCTACAAGTAAGAAAGAACCAAGAAGCAAGAAGACTGATAAGTAAAGTCTTCCAAGAAGTAAATGATATAGTTGTTCCAACCATGGGTGCAAAAGGATTATTAGTTGCACTAGATGATGACTTAGGTAAGTGCACACTAACAGATGATGGTGTCACTGTAGCTCGTCAAGCAATCCATATGGATGGAATGGAAAAGATGATTGCAGTAGATATGATCGAAGCTGCAGCTACCACAGAACGTGAAGCTTTGGATGGAACCACACTTACGATTCTGCTAACTAATGAGTTATATCAATTGGGATATAAAAAGATTCGAAGAGGAACTCATCCTCAGGTTGTAGCTGACAGCATCGAGAATGAAATAAAAGAAGTAAGAGAATATCTAAAGAAAGATATCATTCCAATGACAGATAAGCATGTCAAAGATATCGCAACTATTAGTACCAAGATACCGATGGTCGGTGACATTGTAGATGAAGCTTACAAGAAAGCTGGTCGTGAGATGAATGTTATCATCGAGCACGATCGAGAAGAGACTGGCATTCGCATAGAACATAGTGAAGGATTCTCTATTGATTCTGGTTACATGTCTGATGCAATGCGTAACTTATGTGAAGACCAAGAGAAGTGGAGCAAGGATGGAGCTTGGATAGTTCTAATGAAAGAAGGAATTATGACCCAAGCTGGATTAGGAAATTTCTTTAAGAGTATTCCTGAAGACCATGTTGGTGATCCGTTCGTCTTCATAATGAATCCTAACTTTAATCCAAATACATTGCGTTTGCTTATCGATACTTTAATCAAGAACCATATGACATACCAATTCATCTTTGTGAATGAAGACAAGAGTGATGATGTGTATATGGATATCGCTGCAGTAACTGGGGGAACAGTTCAAGATGCTAGCTCCGGGGTAGGGGATTATCTATTCGCACACTGTGGACATGCTGATCATATTGAAATTGAAATTGATAAGACCTTGGTACTTAACAAGAACAAGTGTCCTCAGATAAAACAAAGAATTAAAGTCTACAAAGATAAACTTGGAAAGAAATTTAAACTAAGCCGAGTAGACGAGGCGCTATATACAAAAAGACTAGGGGCCCTAGAGAACGGCATAGTTAAAATAAAAGTTGGAGTCCCTACAGTAACTGAGTACCAGACTCTAAGATTGAAACTTGATGATGCGATCGGAGCTGTCAGGAAAGCATTCGAGCAGGGAGTTGTGTTGGGAGGAGGTAAAGCTTTATATAACATTACTATTCAACACAAAAATCTGCAGACTTCTCGTGCTCTAAGCGCAGCTTTCGAGCAAGTCTGCAGAAACGCAGGGATAAAAAAATTACCCCCCGCTAAAATCCTCAACATAAAAAATACTGGCCTGGACGTTACAACAAATAAAGTTGTAGACTTAGAGCGCCACGGTATTTTAGATAGTTATGCTTCAATAGATGAAGCGTTAAAAAATGCAAGCTCTATTGCTTGTTCATATTTAAGATGTAATTGTTTAATAAAGAAAGAGACTACTCAAAATAAGTAATCTCTTCTTTTACATCTTTAAAAAACATATGATTGCAGTAATCAGTTCTTCTTTCGTTGAAAGCTCTGCGTACTGCATCATGAGTAGTTTTATAACCTAACTTGGTTAAGTATGAAACAACTTGTTCAAGAGAAGAGAATAGAATCTCCTCTCCTGATAAGTTGCTTTTTATTTTGTAGGTCTCACCATCCCAAAAGTAGTTCATATATAACTGATGGGATAGTTTCCACGCTACTGCATCGGGTAATCTCTTGAAGCAATCTTTAATAATCATAGTAATAAAAGCGGGGTCAGGGTCTATAGAGTTTAATAACTCTAAGAATTTTCCTTTAGTCATCATCTTCTTCATCCTCAGTCTTTTTCAAGTCAGGATTAGAAGATAAGAAAGTAATTTTATCTACAGCTAAATACAATTTCTTTTTGTCTTTAGAAGTATGAATGGAACCACGAGCTCCAATCACATCTCCTTTTTTACAATATTCCATTGTATTCTCAGCAATCTTACCTAGAAGAATCATAGGAACAAAATCTGTTTCATAAATACCTTCCTCATTTTTGTAACTTCTAGGTACAGCTAATCTTATTTGTGTACATTCCTTTCCGTCAACTTCACCTTTAATAAATTCGGTAGCTAATCTACCAACAATCATAAAATTATTCATCATATTATTTTTCCTCCTTTTCAAAATTAATATTCTTGAACACATGGGAATATAATTCTTCGCCACCATAACATTCCCAATTATATACGGTGACTGTAATTGTTTTAGCTGTTTTATCTTCTTTAACATCGAAGTCACAGCCATCTGGGAAAGCACATTCAATTGCGTTGTATAATGTTTCTGCTTTAGTTATATCTTTACACTCATTAACAAGCTCTTCTTCATCTATAATATAAGGCATATAATATTCTGGAAGAACATCTTCTTCATATCGTGTACCATCTCCAGGATAGATAGAATCAAATGAGAAAGCACAAGACTCCTCATCACAATGCCAAGTAAACTTCTCATCAGGAAGCATCTTAGCAATTTTGTTCATAACTCCTTCAGGTGGAGACCATGGAGTTTCAAACTCTATCTCATCTACATCTGCTGGATATGGGTCATTATATAATTCTCTAGCATCCCATTTACACCCATAGTATCTGCAATTGAAATCATACCAATTAGTAACACCATATTTCTTTTTTAAATCTCTAACAGCAAACATCTTTTGTAATGGGTACTCTGAAGAAAGATAAGCTAGAAAGTCATCAAAGCTTTTATATTGCTCATCAAACTTTCTAGTCTTATATAATTCTTTTAACTTAGTATCATCTTCAAACAAGTAAGAAGCATATGCTTCATACAAAGTTTGGTCTGGTAAATTATCTAGTTCTTCTAACTCTCTAGGAGTAGGAACAACTTTAAGAAATGATGGTCTTCTATCTGAACCTAAAAGAAGTTCGCAGACTTTCTTTGATCCGTGAACTCTATTGTATACCCAATTAGGCATTAGTATCAAACCTCCTATCTAAACATTCAAATAAAATTCCTGTTGTAGTATGATAACCATATGTTTGAGCATAAGGATATATACCAACTACAATGCTGTTCTTAATAATATCATTAGTAAGACCACGACTATCATAAATGATACCGTGAAATCTGAATCTATGATTCTTCTTTATATCTCCTTTCTTACCCCACGCATTATTGTTATCATAGCGGGGGAGAATGGAGAGAACATCTTTTAATTCTATCATTAGAACATACCTGTAGCCTTTCTGGTAGAACGCCAAGGACGATAACTATATCTATCTTGAGTTCCACCAAGTCTTGGTTGTATCTTTTCTAATGCATGTAAAACATTAGAGATAGGAGCAGTACAACCATACTCTCTATTATCTCTGAACTTATGTAAATATTTATTTATATATGTAACACGAGGAGATGGATGATAAAAAGATTTAGTTACATTCCATTCTCTCACTTTACATAATCCTGATGCAACGAAAGAAATTGTCCAATATATTGTTTCTGTTATAAACACTCTTGCATAAAAATGATTATCTCTTTTGTCAAAAGAAAATTCATATCGAACCATGTTCTCTCTTGAATATAAGAAAGCCATAAGTTCTTTAATATCAGTATCTAATTTCATTTTAATAAATACTCCTTTCCTAAAATAAATAATACTGCGTCTTGAACGGTAGATGCATTATAATGCATACTATCCTGCCACTCATACCTCATATCTTTATGATATGTTATAACAATTTGAAGACCTGTATGAGGTATAAGACTATTAACAAACATAACTTTAGCATTAAGAGTTTCAAAAATAGATAGTTCTAAAAAACGTATGGATATGTAGGGGTCACCTCTATCTACTTCAGATGACCACTCTATATTTAAATCATACTTTTCTAATTCATTTATAAACTCAAATGCAAAGTTCTTTAGTTCTTCAATTGTATATTGTTTCATTAGATATAATCCTCCAATTGTCTTTCGACTTCAGTTTCATATCTACGATAACATTTATATACCTGTCTTAAGGTGCGTGGATGAAGACAGCCGAGCACTTTATATACTTGTTCTTTGTCTAGAGTAATAACTTTAGAACAAAGAGCGAAGCAATCCTTATCTAAAAAATCATTTACTCCTTCTTCTTTTAAACACACACAATAATTTGAACACATGTTCAATGATGTAGTAACCTTAACAGCAGTTATGTTTCCTTTATAATTATGAGAAGCATCTATCTGCTCATCATAAAGAACAAGAAATAAACCAACAAGTTTATTACCTTGAAAGTCTGCGTAGTTCGCACATACAACTGTCCCAGGCTTTAACAAACTTAACATAATCTACCTCCAATTCTTTTAATGCTTTATTAGAATGATATAATAAGTCAGCCATAGACCTATAAAATTCCTCTGGAACTTGATATCTATTCCTTCCTAAAATATCTCTCATATCTTTTAAACAAGTTGCTAAGTTTTCAAAATTAATCTCTATCATAATTACCTCCAAACCTTCCGGTTGTTAAATCGAAGATAAGCTGAACTGTTCCAGTCTTACCATGTCTATTCTTAGCTATCTCTACATTGAGAGGCTCAGCAGAAGGGTCCACACTCGGATCCTTTTCATAATAATTATGTCTGTATAAGAATAGAACATAGTCAGCATCTTGTTCGATAGCTCCACTCTCTCTTAAGTCAGCTAGTTGAGGTCGCTTATCAGCTCTCTCTTCTACCTTTCTACTTAATTGAGATAAAGCTATAACACAGCAATTAAATTCTCGAGCAATAAGCTTAAGTTGTCTAGATATCTCTGATACCTTTTCATAATTATTGTTTCCACTTCCAGTTATTAACTGTAAGTAGTCAACTATAATTAATCCAACTTCACCTTTCTTGTTCTCTTTTCTAATCGCTGCACGAAGGGATGATATATTAGAAACTGTCTTATCATATAAAGATAAGTATTTATTAGATGCTAATTCTTTTGCGTTATCATCTAAACATTTCTTCATATCATCTGTTATTTTACCAGCTCTTATATCTTGCAATGGGATTCCAGAGATAGAGGATATCATTCGTGAGAATAATTCTGTTCCACTCATCTCTAAAGAAAACATTACAGCTCTTTTAGATTCAGTACAAATGTAATTAAATAAAGCAGCAAGAGCAAATGCTGTCTTACCCATACCAGGGCGAGCTCCAATAATTAGAAGCTCACCGGGATGAGGGTAACCCATTATATCATGTAGTTCTTTGAATCCTAAATTAATATTAGATTTTTGATTTGTTAAGGATTCTTTAAATGCTTTGTAAAGATTAACTGATTCATTTTTATTTGCTCTGTCAATTAATTGAGTAATCTGAGATTCAATATAGGATAAACCAGTATTGAAATCTTCTTTAAATATTTTGTCAGCAGATTTACTAAGATTATCTATTGAATATATAATAGACATCTTAATTAAAGCTTTAATATTGCTATCAAAATTAGAGTGAGTTACATTCTCAGTCAATATCTCAATGAGATAAGGAACACCACCACAAGCATCAATAGCTTTAGGCCAAGTAGCTTGGATGTCTGAGAAGTTAAACTCTGAATAGTTAGATTGAACTAGCTTCTGAATAAGTTTATAAATATTTTTGTGTCTGCTGTCAATGAAATCAGACTCTTTAAGTAAAGCCAAAAATTTATCAGCAAGTTCAAACTTAACCATCACATCTGATATGATAGCTCTTTCTAATTCTTCTCTACTCATATTATATCATACCTTTCAATACTTTTAGAAAACTTTTCACATCATCTATTGTGTCAATATGTGTTTTAGTTTCTAAAGTCGCTACACTTTTATTAAGATTTTCTCTAGATACAATTGCTATAGAAGTAAAAACCATACGGTTTATATCTCTATCATAAGCACTATTAAAATATAAATAATATTGTTTATTAGATTTATCATAAAAAGATAAACAAGCAAAAGCATCACGATGAAATAAATCTTTATAAGCAGCACCAACACTTGTTGGATAATAAGTTACATGATTTTGTTGAAAGAATTTATTAACTGATACATAAGCGTCAAGAAATAATTTGTTTAGCTCTAACATATTTATTCCTCCTTTCCTAAATCAATATGTCCGTTCTCGTAGTTATCTTTTTCTACTTGGTCAGACCATTCGCTAAAACCTTCCATAGCTTCTTGATATTCTTCATCAGAAATGCCATGAGAAACTCTGTCTTGAACTTCAGCTTTCTTGGCGTTATTAAATCTGTCAAGTGTACCTACAAGATAACCAGTAATTCTACGAATGCGTTCGAACTCAACGCCTTCACCAATAATAGTTTTGTTATCGTCCATAATATCCCTCCTCATCAAATAAAACTATTTTATTTTGCTTTCGAGTTTCATTCATATCAATCAAACGTTGATTAGAAGAACCTCTAAATAATAATGATAGACTTCTTTCAGCCATGACAAATCTACCATCAACTAATACATCTATAACAGATAAGAACTTATTAATATTCTCATTGTTAAGTTGTATTAATTCCTCATAAGTGAAGCCAGTATAACACCAGATGTTTAAACCTTTTTGTTTAGCATGACGAGCGATCTCATAACAAGCATCAGCTTGATACATGGGGTCGCCACCACTAAAGGTTATACCATCATGATATTTTAAATTGTCAATTTCTTTTATGACTTCACTTACAGGAACTAAACCTCCACCTTGAAAGCTCCAAGTCTGTGGGTTGTGACAGCCAGGACAATGATGATTACATCCTTGCGTCCAGATAACTGCACGAAATCCCGGACCGTCAACAATACTTTCTTCTTGGAGGTTAGCTGCTAATCTTATTTCCATGTTTATTCATCTCCTCAACAATGTATTCGGATAACATATCAATGTTATAGCATGGATCATTAGCTTCAGATGAACCGAAATTATCTCGAATCCACTTTAAAATAATCTTTTTAAGTAGCTCTTTAGTCATTAGATACCTCCTTTATACAATTCTCTGTTTCATCATAGTAAAACTTTTCTTGAAAATAAACTTTAGCTACATTACCTGCAGCAATAGCTTTGTTAATTA
>Ga0265299_10003173_pt1 | contig 16208 bp, 9 predicted proteins | sample AusTroGonzalo_MG_4_FD_193485 | JGI IMG/M metagenome (GOLD analysis project Ga0265299, IMG submission 193485) | Bovine rumen microbial communities from tropical cattle in Woodstock, Queensland, Australia - Gonzalo_02 | ecosystem: Host-associated > Mammals > Digestive system > Stomach > Rumen ... | reverse complement strand
CCGTCATAGACGTAAATGTCATCCAACGAGATACGGGGATTTTGCGAGTTGCCATGCATAATCGAGAAAAAGCCGAGCTGCAACGTGGTGGAATACGAAGGAATCGCCAGCGAGTCGGTCTTCCAATCCCATGAGGTCGTCTGCGTGATATAGGTTCCCAAATAGTGCCATTCATCCTCCTCATTATCACGGTAATACAAATCCAAGTCTTTATGATTTCCGTTATACACGTTTTGAATTCGGGAGAATTTCAGATAAGGATTAGAAAGATTAGAGACATCGATGGCGGGCGAGATTGCTCGCGCCGTATCCTTATAACCGTAGTTCGTGCTAAGCGTCGAGGAGACGTAATTCGATGTGAAGATGTAGTCTGAAAGTTCCGTGAACGACAAATCAAGCGTCCAGCAGTGCTGACTCGTGCCAAAGTGTTCCTCAAACGGGGCGACGTAGGTGCCGCAACCTGTGGTGAAATGCGTGCCCAGGTACATGGCGGAGGTGTCCCCGTCGCAGATTTTCGCCATCCATGCAATATATTCCGTGTTGGGAATCAGTCCCGTAAGGGTCGCTGAATTTCCACTTGCTATTTCATTCATGGTGCTTTGCATATCACCGTTTGCCTGTCGATAGATAATCAGGAACGTGTCTGTTTCGGTCCCTTGCCAGTTGAGGATAGCCTCCGTGCCGTCAACGGTTACCGTGAACTGCGGGGCCTCGCAGATAGTCGGCGTGATGGAGATATTGTCGATGGCTGCCGGTACTAAACGTGTGTTTGCATTGATGTAGCCCCATGTGTAGAATTGCAACGTTTTAATTCCGGAAACATCATGTAAAGGAACATGGATGTGGCTCCAAACCGTGTCGTTCACCGCAACGGCCAGGAAATCCTCCGCGTATGTCTGGCTCTCCTGCGGCATCAGGTCGGCCGTGTCACGCAGGAAGACCTTCAACCCGCCATAGACGTTTGAGCCACTCTGATTTCCCGATGCCTTCCAATCCAGTTCCAAATCGTAATTCTGGGGCACCGCGCCGAAATCGAAGATACGTTCCGCAAACAGATAGCTCGATTCAGCATATGCCCCGTACGCATCGAGGCCTGTCGTGTCGTTACTGACATACAGCGACTTGTCCACCCCGTTTTGGGCGTATGACGTGGAAGTCCCGATCGTGAAATGGTTCACGGTGTCCGACGACGACCACGTGAAATGCGAGAGAATCCACTTCGCATTCTCGCTCGGGTTGTTGAAATCGCAGCTGTACGGCACCGTGGCCGGAATCAGCTGCACACTGTCGATCTGCGCCTGCGCCCATGTGCAGAGCAGAGACATGATGATGATGGCGTAGAGTTTCTTTTTCATATCTTTTGGTGTTTTGTTTTCTTCGTGCGTGTTGCCTCTTCGAGGCGGCTCAAGGAACAAATCCTATTCTTCATGATGCCCTCTATTTTATTAGTCGCACGGACTCCCGTTTTCGTTACATCAAAAAGAAAAAAAATCTTTAGGGAGGTTTGGATTTTTTTTGTATTTTAGCCGCCTTAAATTTATATTGTGCAAATTGTGTAAAAATGAAGAAATATAAAGTCTTATTTGTCATTGCAAGCATCTTGTTGTCAAGCATTTGTGGTTTGTATGCGCAGTCAATTCTCCGTCCGGCGGACAATTTGTTCCGCGACTGCCAGTACGAAAATGCGCTGAATGAATACAAAAAAGGCATCAAGAAGCTGAAATCGAACCGCGTGGAGATCCAGCGCGCCACCTTCCAGATCGCCGAGTGCTACCGCATCATGGGCGACCTTAAGAAGGCCGAACAGCAGTACCTCCGCCTCGAAAAGAAGAACTATCAGAAGGACAACCCGATGATCCTCTTCCACTTGGGCAGCATCTACAACCTGCGCGGCGATTATGACCTGGCTCTGAAATACTACAACAACTACAAGAAACGCGTTTCCGACGACCCGCGTGTGGACGTGCGCATCGACGGCTGCAACAAGGCCAAGGCGTGGAACGAGAACCCCACCCGCTACGAGGTCGAGAACCTCAAGAAATTCAATACCAGAGAGGACGAATGGGCACCGCGTTGGGCCAATTACGACAAGCGCAACGCCATCATGTTCTCCTCCAACCGTGAAGGTTCCGTCGGCAAAGGCACCGACCAATGGACCACCGGCTCCTTCTCCGACATCTACATCTCCACGAAACCTAAGAGCAAAAACACCGATTGGCCGGGTGAGTGGTCTCCCGTGACCTCCATGGACCAGGGTGGTACCCTCAACACCGGTGTGAACGAGGGTGAGGCCTGCGCCAACCGCAAGGGCTCTGTCGTCTATCTGACCAAATGCCCGCAGGACAAAAAGAAAGTGCAGGGCTGTTACATCTACAAATCCATGAAGAAGGGCAAGGCCTGGGGCGAGGCGGAAATCGTGGATCTTGGAGATTCATCATATAATTATGTACACCCGTTCATTTCTGACGATGAGCTGACCATTTGGTTCGCCTCCAACATGCCCGGCGGTTACGGCGGCTACGACCTCTACACGGCCACCCGTACCAAGAAGACGGCTAAGTTCACGAATATCACCAACTTGGGACCGAAAATCAACACCGAAGGACAGGAAGTCTTCCCGGTGTGGCGCAACGAAGAGGAGTTCTATTTCTCCTCCGACGGCCATCCCGGCTTGGGCGGCCTTGACCTTTTCGTCTCCCACTACAAGAACGGCGAGTTCGGCGACCCCGAGAACCTGATGGTTCCCATCAACTCCTCCGGCGACGAGATCGGCATCATCTTCGACGAGAACGAGGCCATTGACCCGCAGTCCAAGTCCCCGTATCTGGCCAAGGGCTATTTCTCCTCCAACCGTCAGGGCGGCCGCGGCGGCGACGACATCTACTACTTCCTCCTCCGCCCAATCGTCTTCACGCTCTCCGGCTACGTCCGCGACAAGAACAACGGCCAGTACATGGACGGTGTCGAGGTGGAACTTGTCGGTTCCGATGGCACCTCCTACAAGACCACTACCGATGTGAAGGGTTACTATCACTTCGACAAGGCCAAGATTCTCGGTTCCACCACTTATGACATCAAGATTTCCAAGAAGGGTTACTGGGAGCGCGGCAACACTGCCAAGCAGACGACCGTTGGCCTGACCGAGAACACCGATCTCAAGCAGGACTTCATGCTTGAACCCATCCCGAAGGATCCTATCGTGCTGCCCGAGATTCTCTACGATTTGGCAAAATGGGATCTGAAGCCGCAATATCAAGACTCCCTGATGTTCTTATATAATATAATGATACAGAACCCGACCATCGTGGTTGAGTTGCGCTCCCACACCGATGCGCGTGACACGGAAGAGAAGAACGACGTGCTGTCCCAGAAACGTGCCCAATCATGTGTCGATTTCCTCGTGTTGGAGAAAGGCATCGCCGCTGACCGTATCGTGCCGAAGGGCTACGGTGAGCGTGTGCCGCGCCGTTTGGACAAGGATATGTACTCCACCTACAACGGCAAGAAATACTTCTTCGCAAAAGGCACTTACTTGACCGAGGAATACATCAATTCTTTGCCGTCGAAACCGGAACAGGAAGCCGCCCACGCTTTGAACCGTCGTACCGAGTTCACCATCCTGCGTGACGACTACGTGCCCACCAACGACACCATCACGAAGGTGCCCACCAGCATCGCCGTCGTTCAAGAGCGCACCGTGCCCGTCACCATCGATGGCGAAACGGTGAAGGGTACCTGCTATGCCAACAGCAAGTCCCTGCAGTTCCAGATTGGCAACAACAGCGAGGAAATCTTCATGAACTACACCGATGCCACCCGCTTCCTGAAAGAGTCTTTCATTGGCTTGGAGGACTTCGAGGAGAAGGCCGGCGCCATCAAGCAGGAGGACGGCAGCATCATCGAAGGCGCGGTCCTCTATCTCGAAGAATTGCGTATTGGCGATGATTATTCCGAGAACGTGAAAGTCACGGTGAAGAAGAACCTGCCCGCCGCCATCGTGGTCGGCGACCAATACATCCGCGAGGAATGGGGCGATTTCACCATCGATAAATCACGTAATGTAATATTGTATCGTTAAACCCTTGTAGAGACGTCATATTATGGCGTCTCTGCCACATGAAACGGGCAAACCCCATTATGGCCAACATAGACATTTTCACCCCGTATTCGCATCACGACAGGATTCCCGTAGTGGAGGGCATCCACGCTGGTTTCCCGTCGCCTGCGGAAGACTATGCTGAACCTGTGCTTGACCTGAACCGCTACGTGGTCAAGAACCAGGCCTCCACGTTCTATGCCCGCATCAGTGGTGACAGCATGGTGGGCATCGGGATCCAGGACGGCGACATCGTGGTGATTGACAAATCGTTGGAACCCACCAACGACCAGATTGCGGTCTGCTTCATCGACGGCGATTTCACCCTCAAGCGTATCCACCTTGAAAACGGCCGCCTTTTCCTGATGCCTCACAATCCGGATTTTCCGCCTATCGAGGTTTCGGAGGAGAACCATTTTGTGGTTTGGGGAATTGTGACGTATGTGATTAAAAAGGTTAATGGTTAAAGGTTAAAGGTTAATGGTTGTTTAGTGTGGATATAATTGTTTGATTACGAAAGTGATATGGATTATTTGAATAAAAGTTTATCAACAAGTGTAACCTTTTTGTTTTTTGTGCGTCTATTGGAGTAGTTGTTTTATTCTGAATTTATTAAACTGGATGGTTGCCGATGTCTTCGTGACATGGACTTCCGCGAAGAGGATCACAACTGTCTGAATACATCACATAGAAGTCCAATGAGAAAAAATGAAAAAAGTATTAGTTTTAGTTTCAGCAGTTTTGATGCTGGCAGCAGTTTCCACTTCTTGCAACAAGAAGGGTTGTCATTGCTATCTCAAGGCCGATGTTATGCATGTCGCTCCTGAGTACGAGGATGAGACTTCGACCAAGGAGGAGTGCGATGCTATTCAGGCCGAGCTTAACGATGACTGGGGTGGAAACGTCGTTTCCTGCACTCAGTAGTGTTGCAAGCATCATTTCTAACGGCGGACGGTATTACTGTCCGTCGTTTTTTTTATTCTAACGACACCCTAAACCCAAAATATATGTTTTTCGGGTTTCCTTAAAAAGAAGTAATGAGTTGATGGTTAGTGGGTTAGTGGATGAGTCAAAAAAAATTAATCAACAGGCTGCAACCTTTTCATTTTTTTACGTCTTATTGATAGATGTCGGACAATGTTATGAAGAAAGTAAGAGTCGGCTACAGCTGGGAAAGATGATTTTGCGCAGGATATAAAGTTGGTGATATGAGTGTGTTCGATTCCTTTTGGACAAGAAAGTACAGGCAGCACATCGCGGCGATGATCGGGCTGTGTTACCGCTATGTCCCCGACCGGGCAACCGCCGAGGACCTGGCGCACGATGCTTTCCTGAAAGCCATTGAGAAGGCGGATACGTTCCGTATGGCCGAACGTTTCGAGGGGTGGCTCGCCCGCATTACGCTCAACACCGTGATGGACCATCTTCGGGAAAAGGTTCTTGTTTCGGACATGGAAGCGGAGACGGTCGCGGCGATCCTTCCCGAACATGACGACGACATCGCCCCCGAGACGATGATGGAAGCCATCCGCCAGGCCGACTTCTCCCGAGGGGAGATTGTCGATGCCATTGCACAGTTGCCGGAGCATCACCGCGTCGTGCTCAACCTATACGTTTTTGAAAAACTCACTCACAAACAGATTGCTGAAAAGCTCGACATTTCGTCCAATACCTCTAAATCGCACCTCATGCGAGCCCGCAAGGAACTTCAAATCATCCTGTTTAACAAAACGAAACAGAAAAAACGACCGCTTATGGTTACAATCTTACCTCTTTTCGGCATCGATGCCGCTTTCGATCGATATTGCTGCCGCCAGGTCAGAGGCTTTGCACTGCCGCCGCAACGTCCTCTCCATATTTCAAATATCACCTCAGCCCCGACAACCCTGCCCTTGCGGGTGCGTTTCCATGCGCTCCGTGCCCCTGTGGCCGCCGGGTTGGGAACCGCAGCCGTGGGGGCGATGCTGATTCCCTTTGTTCAACATCCTGCACGGCAAGTTGCTCCGGCATCTCAACACCCCTCGCCTGTTGTCGCCGTCAGCGCATCTGCTGCCGACAGCACTGCCACGGTTGAAATGACGGAGTCGTTACCTGCAGCACCACCCCAGCCACGGGACAAGAACACCGCTTTGTGTGACCAAAACCAGACAGACCTGGGTTCTGAATATATGCCCGACACAGTTTCTGCAGCGCCTGTCGTGGTGAAGAAAATCCTGCGCCGCAGTAAACGAACAATAGTGATTCAAGATTCGAACAATCGGTGACAAGATGATGGATAGGATTTTAATAAGGTTGATAATGGTTGTGGTCGGCCTTTGTGCGTTCCCGTCAGTGTGGGCACAGGTCGATGGTTCTGTTACCCCACAAGACACTCTATACATCATTGAGGAGGAGGTGGTTTACGACACGCTCTACCTCTACGACACGTTGCCGCAACCCGCGCTGATGAGCAAGGAAGATTTGATAGAAGCCTTCCGGCAGGACCGCGGCATCGGGCAAATATACTACAGCAAAGGACATTACATGCTTACGGGCAATGACGAAATCTATAAGCTTGACAATGCCGATTTGCAGAAACTGCTCTCCCCGGCACAGTATGACGACTATCGGAAATCAAGGCGCAATCAGTACATCAGCATTCCACTCTATGCAGTGGGTGGTGGTGCAGTCGTTATTGCCGGCATCGGTCTTGTCCAATTCTGCGACAGCTTTGTGCAGATGGCGAAATATAGTGCTCAATCTTACTATGGCGATAATTTGGAAATGAACTTTTGGAGTAACGCCATGGAAGGGCTTTTCTTCTTCGGGGGCGGTATGCTTGTGGCGACGGCGTGTGTTGTGCCCGCCGCCGTGCTCACTATCAAGAGCAAAGTGCATCTCAAACGCATCGCTGAAGATTTTAACGCATCCCACACGCCCGTACGACTCTCCTTCCAGCCGGTGGCCACAGGAGTGGGTGTGACCCTTTTGTTCTGAACTTATCAAGGAAGATGGTTGCCGATGTCTTCGTGACATGGACTTCCGCGAAGAGAATCACAACCATCTATAATTTATCACAAAGAAGTCCTTTGAAAAAAAATGAAAAAAGTATTGGTATTAGTTTCTGCAGTTCTGATGCTGGCGGCAGTTTCCACTTCTTGCAACAAGAAGGGTTGCCATTGCTATCTCAAGGCCGATGTTATGCATGTCGCTCCTGAGTACGAGGATGAGACTTCGACCAAGGAAGAATGCATGGCTATGCAAGATCAACTCAATGACGAATGGGGCGGAGGAAACGTCGTTACCTGCCAACAGTAGTTATTAAGGCGCTTTTTCTGACGGCGGACGGTATTACTGTCCGCCGTTTTTTAATTCTAACGGTGCATACTCCCAAAATGTGTATTTTTGCACCCTAACCTTTTGGACGTATGCGATACGTCCCTACGAACATCACCTAACCTACTAACCCATTAACCTACTAACCCATTAACCTACTAACCCATTAACCCTTAACCATGTACGGTCTCGCCGATTGCAACAACTTCTTCGTCTCCTGCGAGCGGGTGTTCAACCCTGCGCTCAACGGGCGTCCCGTCATCATCCTCTCCAACAACGACGGATGTGTGATTGCGCGCTCGAATGAGGCGAAACGACTCGGCATCAAGATGGGTCATCCGTACTTTCAGTTGGAAGCCCTCATCAAACGGCACAACGTGGCGGTCTATTCCAGCAACTACGCCCTCTATAGCGATATGTCGCGGCGCGTCCAGCAAACCCTGCGTAGCCTCTGTCCCGCCACGGAAGTCTATTCCATCGACGAGTCCTTCCTTAACCTCCATGGCATCAAGGAGGAAGATCTGGATGCGTTCGGACATTATGTCTCTGCTAAAGTGTTGAGAAATACGGGGATACCAATCAGCGTGGGCATCTCGCACACCAAAACACTTGCGAAGATTGCTTCCAAACTTTGTAAGCAATACCCAAAACTCAAGGGCAGTTGCTACATGCATCGCCCGCAGGACATAGAGAAGGTTCTGAAGAAATTCCCCATCGAGGATGTGTGGGGCATCGGGCGGCGGTTCTCAGTGATGCTGAAGAGCCGCAACATCAACACGGCTTACGATTTTTCACAGCAACCGTTGGATTTTGTGCGCAGCAAGATGCACCTTGGCGGGATGCGCACTTGGTATGAGTTGCACGGCCGGCCCTGCATTGAGTTCGAGGCGCATATTCCCGACAAACAGCAGATAATGGTTTCCCGCAGCTTTAGCAAGGAACTTAGCGACGTGGAGGATGTGAAGGAGCAGGTGGCGCTGTTCACCTCGATGGCCGCCGAGAAACTGCGCAAGCAGGGGAGTGTCTGCCATGCGATGTACGTTTTCCTGTTGACGAATCGTTTCCGCCACGAGCAGGAGCAGCACTACGACAACCGGCTTGTCACGTTGCCGGCCGCCTCCGACAGCACAGTGGAACTCGCCGACATTGCCGTGAAGACCGCGGCACAGCTCTTCCGGCAGGGCACTTTCTACAAGAAAGCTGGGGTGGCGTTAACGCAAATCTCCCCCAAGGAGAGCGTGCAGACGGTGTTGTTCGATGAAGTCGATCGCGACAAGCACGACCGGCTGATGCAGGCGATGGACAAAATCAACGAGAAGCAGGGAAACCGTACCGTGGTGGTCGCCACCGCCGGGTTCGAGGGTGTGCGCATGAACCGGAACCACCTGTCGCAGAATTATACCACGGATTGGGAGGATATTTTGGTGGTGAAGGTTTAGTGGGTTAGCAAATAGAGGATATTTCCGTCCTTGTAATAGATGTCGTCGCGGTATTGGACGGTGCCGTCCGGGCCGACGAAACAGGTGTAGTATTCGATGAACAGCGGGATCGGTTTCCGGAGTGCCACGCTGGTCGGGCGGAGCTTGCGATAGAACTGTTTGTCCCAGTCGCTGAGTTTTTCGTAGTAGAGGGAATCCTTCTCGTGCTTCTTTTCCACAAATTCCTCGCCTTTTTCGGTGGTCGGTTCCGCGCCGGAGATGATGTGCAGCTGTTCGGTGTAGATCGTGTCGAAGTTATTGACTGTATATACCCATTCGGCCACGTCAGCGGGATTCTCCACGCGCACGCACCCGTGGCTCAACGCCCGTTTGCGCCGCTTGAACGCCCCTTTGTTGTTGGTGTCGTGCAGATATACCGATTCGGAGTTGGCGAATACGAACTTGTAGAGCCCCAGCGCGTTATAGCGTCCGGAAGTTTGGTGCAGGCGGTAGGGGATGTTGCCCCGGTTCACCTTGTTCCAGTTAATGGAGTCGGGGATGACGTACTGTCCGTTGCGGCTGTCGCGGATGTAGAGGTGCTCGCGCTTCACGACGGCCGTGTTGCTCTTGACGAGCTTCGGATAGTATTCGTTCTTGATGATGTCGTAGGGGATGTTCCATTCGGGATTCAGCACCAGCGTCCGTATTTGGCTGTACATCAGTGGGGTTTCCGCCTTGTAGGGGATGACAAGGCTGTTTTTGTGCCGTGCAGCCACGCCGTCTGGGTTCTGCGTCCGCCCGCAGCAAATCCGGTTGCGCATTATCACGGAGTCCTTCTGCACCACGCTGAGGGTGTAATCCGGGATATTGACGGCGATGTATATCGTGTCGTCGGATTTCAGGTGTGTCCGCTGCCAACGCAATCGCTCCAGATTCGCGGCAATGGCATCCTTGTAATACTGCACGGGACGGTTCAGCTTCTCGATGGTCTCGGTGTCCAAGGTGTCGCTTTCGGGGATGCCGTTGTTCCGGCGAAAGGTGTTGAGGGAGGATAATACATTGTCATCCAATGTATTGTCGGGGCTCTGCGCGGCAATGCCTAATTGGTTCAGCCGTTGGCAGAGGGTGGCGATGTGCGGGCTGCGCCCCTCTTTTTGCACCTTGAAGTCGGGAACCGTCACCGCGTCGGAATCCGATTGTGCGCACCACATCCCCAACTCTTTCTGAAGAAGCTGGTATTCCCTGGATTGTGGACTCGCTTGGTCGATAAACATTCCGAACTGGTGCATGTTTTCAAGTGCGTTGTGCAGAAAAGAGGCATCGGGGGAGAGCGTTTCGTAGTACCATTTGTTGCCGTGGACGGCTTTAGGGTTGACCGCACCGTATTGCAGGGCGGCAACGTAACGCAGGTACTGTTGGGTGAGCTGACGTTCAATATGATAGAGGTACGGGTACAGCGAATCATCGTCAGACACTTGGTTTTCCATCAGTTGCGAGATCAGATGCCGGATGTTGTCGCTGCCGAAATAGGCGGGTGGGATGCCGTGGAGAGGGTAGGCGGTCTCTAACGCGGACAGGAGCGAATCCGTAAGCTCCTCCTGCAATCCCTTCTGCGTCCAAAAAGGATGGTAGTGGCGGTCACGGTAGAAATCACGCGCCGTGACGGCGAAAATCGAGGTGTCATTTTCGCTGTTGATCTGATCCTCGATGAAATGGATGTAATCCTTTTCGTGATAATTCTTGTAGAATTTGAACCAGTGGGGCTTGGGCTGTGTGTGCTCCTTGCGATGGCAGCCTGTTATCAGCACTGCCATTACAAAACCTAATACTAACACCAGGGTCCAATGTTTTTTCATGATCAAGATTTTATTTGTCATCCAGGTGTTTCATTGTCTCGTCGTCCCGATAAATCCTCCACAGGAAAACAATGGCCATGGCGCTGACCAAGGCGGAGAAGGCGGCTGTGGGGATGGAGCCGTGCACGTCGGTGTACTGGAGGTTGTTGGTGTCGATGCCGCGCCCTTGCAGTGTGAAGTCCACGAAGAGCGAGAGGGCGTTGTGCAACACGTGCGCCAGAATCGGAAGCCACAGCGACCGGCTCCAGTAGAAAAGGTAGCCTAAGTAGATCCCCAATAGGAATCGGGGGATAAACCCGTAGAATTGGAAATGCAATGCGCTGAATATCAAGGCGGTGAGAAGAATGCCGATGTGCGGGCTCTTCGTCCAGTTCATCATCAGGGGTTGTAGCGCCCCTTGGAAGAAGAATTCTTCGCAAACGCCTGCCAAAACGGCAAATACGAGCAAGTTCGAGATCAAATCCCAGGTGCTTCGTTGTGAGGTCACTAATTCCAGGATGTGGTTGGCGGTCTCTTCGAGGTCGCGCATGAACTCCGCCACGGTTCCCTCTTGCGGCATGATGTGCTGGTTGAATGACGACAGCACCCCGACCACAGGCAGGAGTGTGATGGAAAGAATCAGCACCACGTTGATCATGGCCTGTTTCGGAGCGCGGTTGGCGGCGTTGTAGTCGAACCATTGCCGGTTATAGCAGTAGGCGAACAGCAGCGAAGGCACCAGGAAAGTGCCGATGGTGGTCAAGGTCTGCGTGATGCGTATGGCCGTCACGGGATCCGACGTTTCCAGCATCTGCGGCGTGTGGTAAATCAGCAGCAACAGCAGCTCGCCCAAGGAGGAAAACACCAGCATCCCGCCAATCATGAATAATGTCAGGACAATCAGTTGTACGAAATAACTTTTTTCTCGCAGCCTCATTGTGGTTTCTGGTTTCAAGATTATTGTCAATGCTTTTCCTTGAGCAGCCCCGTCAGGGGCAAGAGCTTGGTAGATCAGTCGGGTTCAAAGTTCAAAGATAGCGGCGGCAAAGATATACATTTTATGATTGAATGCTATGGGTTAAAAACGTAGAGCCGCAAAAAATCGCGGCTCTACAATCAACATTAATAGTATATCAAACCAAATAGTTTATCATTTTCTGTTCACCACAATCTTGCCGGTCACGGTGTTGCCGTCCTCCAAAATCACTTTTACCAGATAATGTCCTGTGGCAAAGCTGGTTACATCGATTTGGACGAATTCCGGGGTTTCGGCGTATGAACGACCGACGAGCTTGCCCGTGATGTTGAAGACCTGCACCTCCCTCATGCGTTCGCCCTCAATGTTGAGGCGTGCACTCGTGGGGTTCGGATAGAAGGAGAATGCGGGAGTCATGGTGAAGTCGTCGATGCCTTCATTGAGGGCAACATAGAGCGTCAGGTGTACGATGCTGTCACAACCTGCCAGTGTATAGTACTGAATATCATGTTCTTGCACACCGCTGTCTGTCGGGAACACCACGAGGCTTTCATAGGTGTATTCGTGGAAGGTGACGGCAGAGTCGCTCACGTAGATGTCGTACGTCGGGTTGATGGTAAGATTCAGTACATAAACGCTGTCGCAGCCGTACTGTGTGGTCAGACTGTCGTAGTAGGTGCCGGCGATGGCGTAGGTGCCTCCGTGCCATTCGTAGGGTGCGTTCTCGCAGGTCTCGGCGTTCGTCTCGAACAGATAGTTCGGCATCACTTGCAGGACGAGCGTCACGGTGCTGTCGCATCCGGCGGCATTGGTCAGTGTCAGTTGGTCATAAAGGATGCCTGCTTCCGCAGCCAGCGTGTCGAATCCGTTCAGCATGTAGTAGCTTCCCGCACACACGGTGTCGTAAATCGTCACGGCATCCACGGCATTCACCGTCAGTTGCAGCTCGTAAACATCATCGCATCCGTAGCTGTTCTGGACAGTGTCGTAGTAAGTGCCCGATGCGGTGAACGTTTGGTTGCGCCACTGATACGGCAGCGATGAGGCGCAAACGGTATCGGCGGTGGACGTGAAGTTTGACGGGTTAACCGTGAAGGTCAGCGTGAAGGTGCTGTCGCAACCGGCGGCTGTCGTCAGCGTGTCATAGTAGGTGCCGTTTTGCGTAAGGGACTGTCCGTGCCACGGATAAGGCAGGTCGTAGTCGCAGGCGGAAGCGGTTTCCGTAGTGTGATATGAAGGATTGACGTAAAGCACAAGATGGTAAATACTGTCGCATGAGTTCACCGTTTGGTTGTATTCTTCACGAACGCCCGCCTCTTGGAGGGTTATTTCGTGCCACACGTATGGCAAATCGTCGCTGCAGATGGTCACGGTGTCGTAGAAATAGTAGGTTGGGTTGACTGTGACGCTCACTTCGTAGATTTCGTAGCATCCCGTGGTTATGCTGTTCACGGTGTCGCGGTAGGTGCCGCTTTCGGCGAGCGTCATGCCGTGCCAGGTCTCCGTTTCGCCCGCACAGAGCACAATCGGATCGCTGACAATCAGTTGCGTCTCATTCACTGTCAGATTCAGGCGATAGACGCTGTCGCAGCCGTGTTGCGTGCTCAGCGAGTCGAAATAGACACCCGTTTGCGTCAGTTCCTTGCCGCGCCATTCGTAAGGAAGCGCGTGGTCGCAGATGGAGTCGGTCGTAGTGAACAGGTACTCTTGCGCTTCGTGAAGCGTGAAGGTCACGATGCTGTCGCAAAGTCCGTTGCGGTGGAAGGTGACTTCATAAACACCTTCTTGCGTGAAGGTCTCGCCGCCGTACACCACTGGGAAGTCGCTGGTGCAAACGTATTGTTCCTCAACCCCTTGCGCTGTCGGAATGACGGTGAAGTGGACGGAAATCAAACTGTCGCACGTGAAGGCGGTGTTAAAGTGGATGTCGTAGTCTCCAGTGGTGGTCAGCGGGGTGGTGCCGTAGGTGTAAGGCAGGGTCTCTTCGCACACCGTCACGGTGTCGTAGTGATGGTAGGTCGGGTTGACATTCAGCGTGAAGTGCGTGATGGTAAGACAGTTGTCAGCATCGGCCTCGGTGATGTCGTACGTGCCTGCTGTCTGGAAGGTTTCGCCCATGAAGGTGAAAGGCAGGGCGTTGTCGCAGATGGTCTCAGTGGCCGTGTGCTCTGCATTCGGCGTGACGTTGAGGTGCAGAATCCAAGTGCTGTCACAGCCGTTGACTGTCTGCAAATTAATGGTGTAGGTGCCGGCTTGGTTGTAACTATGGCTTTCATCAAAGACATAAGGAAGCGCACCGTTACACACCGTTACCGTCATCTCCTGCTCGTAGGTCGGGTGTACATTGAGATGCAGGTAGATGATGCTGTCGCAACCGTTGACGGTGGAGTAGGTGATGGTGTAATCGTCTGTCTCCCAGTATTGTTCTCCATCCCAAAGGAACGGGATGTCCACGTCGCAAATGTTAACCGTGGTGTCTTTCGAATAAATCGGGTTAACGGTCAGCGTAACCGTGGTGGTGCTGTCGCAACCATGGATGTTCTGGCCTTCATGCACGAGCGTGTAGGTGCCCGCCTCGGTCATCAGTGTGTCGAAGCCGTATTGGTTGAACGTCGTGCCCAGACAGATGGCAGCGGAGTGCTCCACATTGGAGGTCGGATGGACGGTCAGATGCAGGGTCGTCACGCTGTCGCAACCATAGATGTTGTTGCCTTGGTGCACAAGGGTATAATCATCGGCAGCAGCAGGAATCGTGTCGAAACCGTTGGCCATGTAATGCTCGCCCAAACAGATCGTGTCGTAGAGGTGCACATCATGGGCGGGGTTGATGGTCAGATGCAAGGTGACGGTGCTGTCACAACCGTTGGCATTCGTGAAACTTTGCGTATAGTCACCGGTTTCCGTGTAGGTTACCTCATTCCAGGTGTACGTCACACAAGCGGTGGTGTCCAACTCCAACGTGTCAGCTGTGTTGATAGTCAGATGCAGGGTGACAAGGCTGTCGCAACCGTTAGCATTCTGCAGCGTTTGCGTGTATTCGCCGGATGCCGTGTAGGTTATCTCGTTCCAAGTATAAGCCACACAAGCGGTGGCGTCGAATGTGGTGGTGTCGGCATCATAGATGGTCAAATGCAGGGTGACGGTGCTGTCGCAACCGTTGGCGTTGGTGAAACTTTGTGTATAGTCACCTGTTTCGGTATAAGTCACCTCATTCCAAGTGTAGGCCACACAAGCCGTTGTGTCGAATGCGATGGTGTCGGCATCATAGATGGTCAAATGCAGGGTGACGGTGCTGTCACAACCGTTAACATTCTGGAAGCTTTGCGTATAGTCGCCGCTCTCCGTGTAGGTCACCTCATTCCATGTATAGGTCACGCAAGCGGTGGCGTCGAAGGCCGTGGTGTCAGCCGGATGGATGGTCAGATGCAGGGTGACGGTGCTGTCACAGCCGTTAACATTCTGGAAGCTTTGCGTATAGTCGCCGGTCTCCGTGTAGGTCACCCCGTTCCAAGTATAGGTCACGCAGGAGGCGGTGTCGAAGGCTGTGGTGTCAGCGGCATGGATGGAGAGGTGTAAAGTCACGATGCTGTCACAGCCGAATTGATTCTGCAGTTGTTGCGTATAATCACCGGTTTCCGTGTAGGTCGTCTCGTTCCATGTATAAGCCACGCACGCGGTGGTGTCATATTCCGTGGTGTCGGCGGCATGGATGGTGAGGTGCAAGGTGACCGTGCTGTCGCAACCGTTGGCATTCAGGAAATGTTGCACGTAATCACCGGTTTCCGTATAGGTTTCCTCGTTCCACGAGTACGTCATACAGGCGGCATCCGAAATCTCCATCGTGTCGGCGGTGTGGATGACCAAGTGCAGCGTGACGGTGCTGTCGCAGCCATTCACATTTTGGAAACTTTGGAAATAATCGCCTGATGTAGTGTAGGTTACATCGTTCCACGTGTATGTCACACAGGCCGTGTCGGCAATCTCCAACGTGTCGGCGGTGTTGACGACCAAGTGCAGGGTGACAGTGCTATCGCAACCGTGGACATCGGTGAAATGTTGGATATAATTACCAGATTCCGTATAGGTGGCCTCGTTCCAGGTATAAGTCACGCAAGCTGTGTCAGAGATGCTTGTGGCATTTTCAGGATAGATGTGGAGATGCAGGGTGACGATGCTGTCGCAGCCGTGAACCGTGTTCAGGGTATCGACGTAAGTGCCTGCTACCGTGAGCGTTTTGCCGTGGAAGTCGTAGCTGCCGCCGAAGCAAATGTACTCTTCGCTTTCGCTGCTCAGATTCGGCCATACCCTCAGCGTCAGCGTGGTCGTGCTGTCACAAGTATAGACGTTCTGGTCGTGGTTGACTAACGTATAGACGCCCGCTTCGTTGAACAGCGTGTCGAATCCGTTCAGCGCGTAGCGATGGCCAGCGCAGATTTCGTCGTTGAGAGTCACGGTGCTGGTCGGGTTGACGGTAAGGTGCAGCACTACCGTACTGTCGCAGCCGTACATCGTGTGTACGATGCGCGTGTGCGTCGTGTCGCCCACTTGGGATGCTGTCACGTTGAAGC
>Ga0265299_10003171_pt1 | contig 16214 bp, 19 predicted proteins | sample AusTroGonzalo_MG_4_FD_193485 | JGI IMG/M metagenome (GOLD analysis project Ga0265299, IMG submission 193485) | Bovine rumen microbial communities from tropical cattle in Woodstock, Queensland, Australia - Gonzalo_02 | ecosystem: Host-associated > Mammals > Digestive system > Stomach > Rumen ... | reverse complement strand
GGTTGGTAAGCAGGTTCTGCCTGCTGGTTATACCTACGACTACTCTGGTCTGACACGTGAGGAGGCCAAGGCTTCGGATACCACAGGTATCATCTTCCTGCTGTGCTTCATCTTCATCTACCTCATCTTGTCGGCACAGTACGAGTCGTACATCCTGCCACTGTCGGTAGTACTCTCTGTTCCATTCGGATTGGCTGGCTGTTTCCTGTTCACCAATATCTTTGGTCACGCCAACGATATCTACATGCAGATCTCGCTCATCATGCTGATCGGTCTGTTGGCTAAGAACGCCATTCTGATTGTACAGTTCGCTCTCGAGCGCCGCCAGACAGGTATGGCCATCTCTTGGTCGGCTGTACTTGGTGCTGCTGCCCGTCTGCGTCCTATCCTCATGACCTCGCTGGCTATGGTTATCGGTCTGCTGCCAATGATGTTTGCCAGCGGTGTAGGTAAAAACGGTAACCAGACTCTGGGTGCTGCTGCCGTAGGCGGTATGTTGATTGGTACTATCCTGCAGCTCTTCGTGGTTCCAACGCTGTTCGTTATCTTCCAGACATTGCAGGAGAAGTTCCGTCCAATGAAGTTCGAGGATGAGGAGAATGCCGAGGTGGCTGCCGAGCTGGCTCAGTATGCACATGCAAAACCAGTAGATTATGAATTGGAGAAGTAATATGAAGAAACTAATGATATTCATGTCCGCAGCGTTGCTGCTGTCAAGCTGCGGACTCTATAACAAATACGAGCGCCCAACAGTGGATGCCGAGGGTATCATCCGTGATCCACTTTCACCCACTGACACACTGGCAGTAGCACCACAGGATACAGCATCCTTTGGTAACCTGCCTTGGCGCAGCGTCTTTACCGACCCACAGTTGCAGCAGCTCATTGAGCAGGGCTTGGAGCGTAATACCAACCTGTTGAACGCTGCTCTCACGGTTCAGATGTATGAGACCATGCTGACGGCAGCTAAACTGGCATTCCTGCCAGGCATCACCATCGGCTCTCAGCAGCCTATGGGTACGATTTCTACGCTGCACACAAGTCCGTCGGCCGAGACCAAGAGCTATTCTATTCCCGTATCGGCCTCTTGGACACTTGATCTTTTTGGTAATATCCTGTCGCAGAAGCGTTCAACACAGATGAAGCTTCTGGGCTACAAGGACTACCAGATGTCAGTTCGTGCCCAGGTTATCAGTGGTATTGCCAATGGTTATTATACCCTGCTCATGTTCGACGAGCAGCTCCGTATTGTGAAGGAGATGTCGCAGATGTCGAAGAGAACTTGGGATATCACCCAGCAGCAGTTTAACTTAGGGCATGCGCGAGCTAACGCTGTTCATAGTGCCGAGGCTGCCTACCTCTCTACACTGGCCCAGATTAACGATTTCGAGCGCCAGATCCGTTCTACCGAGAATGCACTCTCGTTGCTTATCGGACAGGCTGGTCAGCAGATTCCTCGTTCAACACTGGCCGAGCAGAATCTGCCCGAAGAGTTTGCTGTAGGTGTTGGTGTAGCGTTGCTGCAGAACCGCCCCGACGTACATAATGCCGAGATGAATCTTGCGGCTTGTTTCCACGATGTGCAGACAGCCCGTTCTAAGTTCTATCCCTCTATTACGATTGGAGCTTCGGCTACATTCACCAACAACAATGGTGCTCTGAATCCCGGCAAGTGGCTCACCTCACTGTTTGGTTCACTCACACAGCCTGTATTCCAGCGCGGTGCACTGGTAGCGGGTCTTAAGGTTAGCCAGATACAGTATGAGCAGGCTTTCAATACTTGGCAGAACGCCATCCTGAAGGCCGGTAATGAGGTGTCAAACGCCTTGGTAAACTACAATAAGTACGATGCTAATGCCAAGTTAGAGCGTCAGCGTGTCGAAGCACTGTCTAAGGCTGTTGATGCTACCGAGTCACTCTATCAGTCAAAAGGCTCATCATATCTGGAGGTGCTGACTGCCCAGACACAGCTTCTGTCGGCTCAGCTCACTCTGGCAACCGATGCCTTCAACAAGATGCAGTCGGTAGTAAGCCTCTACACAGCCCTCGGTGGTGGTGGCAAGTAATTGATAATTGATAATTGAAAATTGACAATTATGGCAAGTGAAATTTCTCCAAAAGCCGAGATTAGCCCAAAGGCGAAGATTGGCGACAATTGTAAGATATTCCCCTTTGTGTATATCGAGGACGATGTGGTGATAGGCGACAACTGTATCATCTTCCCCTTCGTTAGCATCTGCGACGGCTCACGCATTGGCAACAACAACAAGATCCATCAAGGTTCTGTTATTGCTGCTCTGCCTCAGGATTTTAACTTCCGTGGCGCTAAGTCGTATGTAGAGATTGGCAATAATAACGTGATTCGCGAGAATGTGGTCATCAACCGCGGTACTCAAAAGGATGGCGTTACTAAGATTGGCAATCATAACTTCCTGCTCGAAGGTACCCACATTAGCCACGATACCGTGGTAGGCACCAACTGCGTGTTTGGTTATGGTACAAAGATTGCTGGCGACTGTGAGATTGGTAACGGCGTTATCTTCTCGTCGGGTGCCATCCAAAATGCCAATACCCGTGCTGGTGACCTCTCGCTCATTCAGGCTGGTTGCACCTTCTCACACGATGTACCTCCCTACGTTATTGCTGGTGGCAGCCCTATGGAGTACGGTGGTCCTAACACCACGATGATGAATTACGCCGAGATCGATCCTAAGGTACAGAAGCATATCGCCAACGCCTATCGCCTCCTGTTCCACGGAAAGACCAGTGTGTTCGATGTGATTAATCAGATTAAGGAGCAGGTGCCCGATGGACCTGAAATCCGCAATATCATCACATTCCTCGAAAACAGCAAACGAGGCATCATGTGTAAGTAAACAGTCAATCCCCAGTCCATTCGACTGGGGATTGTTGTGTAAATATTTCCTTATTGATTTTGACCAAAAAGTAAGTTGATTTTAAATAAAAACTAAATTGATTATAATATAAAAACAACCTAAAAGAATCGCGCAACTCATTGATGATTAAATGTTTAACCTATATTAGAGGTGGGAACTGGGGGCTAAAAACGCGAAATAGTGTATAGGGATAAATCTATGCAACCTTTTATTTCTAATAAGAAAGTTGCATTTTTAACTCCCAGTTCCCCCCTTTTTGGTGCTTTTGTGAGTTTGTAAAATGTTGTATATTAGCACGTTACGGTGTTTTGTGACTGATCGTTTTGGAAACTCAACAGGGGAAACTTGTGTAAAAGAAGTTTTAATAACTGGCGGTGCAAGGGATGCCGGCGGCAATGACACGGTCGCGAATGGCGTCGAGCTGCTCGTGGGTGGCTTTTTCAAGACCTTGAACAGGTGTCTCACGGTCGATAGTGTAGATCATGACCTGCTGCGGCGCAATCAGCTTAACAGCCTCTAACCATGGCGCAACATATTGTTCGCCGGTATTGTCTACACTTTCGCCATTGGCACAACCACGCATAAACATGGTCTGGATAATCACATGACCATTGAAGGCTTTGAGGCGTTCGATAATCAGCTGGACATCGTAAGCGCCGTTGGGTTGGTCGACCTTATTAATATATAGGGGATCGACAGTGTCGAGCTTGAGTATGTTGTTGTCTACACGCATCAGGGCATCGTGCACTTCGGGGCGATGAATCATCGTAGAGTTGCTAAGTACCGATACCTTAGCCTGCGGACAATACTGATTGCGCAGGCGGATGACATCGTCGATAATCTCAGGGAAGTGTGGATGGCAGGTGGGCTCGCCGTTGCCGGCAAAGGTGAGTACGTCGGGTAGCTGACCATCGGTTGTCATGGCTTGGAGCTTCTCTTCGAGTTTAAGCGCTACCTCCTGTCGTGTAGGCATGGGGAGGGTGGGGCGATGCGACTGGTTAAGACCGCACTCGCAATAGATACAGTTGAAACTGCACACTTTGCCATCGGCTGGCAAAAGGTTGATGCCGAGCGAAATGCCCAGGCGACGACTGTGAACGGGCCCGAAAATGGGCGATGGATAAATAATTGTACTCATATTGCGTGCAAAATTACGAAAAAAATCATAATTCATAATTCATAATTCACAATTATTTTGTAACTTTGCAGCCGAATTCGAATTTTACGTACGTAAATAAATGAAAAGACGCAAGAAATATGCTGGCAACCGTCGTGGTGTGCAGTTGGTAACGCTTTGCATCAGTACGGCGATGGTGCTGGTTTTACTTGGACTGGTGGTTTTCTCGGTCCAAACCTCTCGTAATCTGTCGCAGTGGGTTAAGGAGAACCTTACTGTGACTGTCATGCTGAGCGATGATGTTTCGGTGAACGACGCAAAACTGTTGTGTCGTGACCTTTATCATCGTTCTTATTCGCGAAACATTGATTATATTAGTAAGGAGCAGGCTCTTAAGGAACAGAGTGCAGCCATGGGGTCCGATCCGTCGGAGTTCTTGGGCGTAAACCCGTTCCCTGCCACGTTAGAGTTGCAACTGCATGCTGATTATGCCAACCGCGACTCGCTCAAGTGGATTGCCCGTGAGTTACAGAAGAACCCGAAGATTACGGATGTTGCCTATCAGGTTGACTTGATGGACAGCGTGAACCATAATCTTACTAAGGTGAACCTGCTGCTGTTGGTACTGGCTGTGCTGCTTACGTTTGTATCGTTCTCGCTTATCAACAATACCGTGCGACTGAGTGTGTATTCACGCCGATTCATTATCCATACCATGAAACTGGTGGGTGCCTCGTGGGGATTTATTCGTAAACCTTTTATGAAGCAGGCGCTGTTGGTGGGTGTGATTGCGGCATTGATAGCTATTGCTGTGCTGGGTGGTTGTTTCTATGCGCTTTACTACTATGAGCCTAACATTATTAGCATTATTACCTGGCGTGAACTTGCCATTACAGCTGGTGCAGTACTGCTTTTCGGTATTATTATTACTGCGGCATGCTCGTATATCTCGGTAAATAAATTCCTCCGCATGTCGGCTGGAGAACTGTACAAGATTTAATTCACAATTCACAATTCATAATTAGATGGATAATAAGAATTTTGCATTTGATAAGACCAACTTTATCTTGTTGGCAATCGGCATGGTCATTGTAGTAATTGGCTTCCTGCTGATGGTAGGTCCTAATTCGACCGAGACTGCTTTCGAACCTGATATCTTTAGCGTGCGCCGTACTAAGGTGGCTCCGGTGATATGCTTGTTCGGCTTCGTGTCGATGATATATGCCGTAGTTCGTAAACCAAAAGATAAGGAATAAAAAATATGGATTGGATTCAAGCGTTGATTCTTGGTGTGGTGCAGGGACTCACAGAGTATCTGCCTGTTAGTTCGAGTGGTCATCTTACCATCATCTCTAACTTCTTTGGCATTGATGGTGCCGACAATCTGGAGTTTACCGTAGCTGTACACGTGGCTACCGTGCTTAGCACACTGGTTGTACTGTGGAAGGAGATTGACTGGATATTGATGGGACTCTTTAAATTTAAGATGAACGATGAGACGAAATATGCCCTGAACATTCTGGTGTCGATGATACCTGTAGGTATTGTGGGCGTATTTTTCAAGGATAAGGTAGAAGAGGCATTTGGTGCGGGCCTACTGATTGTGGGCGTGATGCTGATTGTAACCTCGATACTGCTTATATTCTCGTATTATGCTAAGCCACGACAGAAAGAGCATATCTCGTTGTGGGATGCTTTTGTAATTGGTGTGGCTCAGGCTTGTGCCGTACTGCCAGGTCTTTCGCGTTCGGGCTCAACCATCGCTACTGGTTTGATGTTAGGCGATAAGAAAGAGAAACTGGCTCAGTTCTCGTTCCTGATGGTGATTCCACCTATTTTGGGCGAAGCGCTGCTTGATGTGCTGAAAGCCGTGGGGGGCGAAGAGGCTTTTGGAGGCGATATTGCTTTCTTCCCTCTGGCCATTGGTTTCGTGGCAGCGTTCCTTTCGGGTTGCTTTGCCTGCAAGCTGATGATTAACCTGGTGAAGAAGGGCAAGCTTGTTTATTTTGGTATTTATTGCGCCATTGTTGGTGTGGCAGTATTAACCTATCAGCTCACTCGATGAACTTTCAGGAAGGCGCATTTATATATATCAACAAACCCTATCGCATGAGTAGCTTCGGTGCCTTGGCGCATATACGCTATGTGCTTAGCAAACGACTACATGTGAAACGTGTGAAAATGGGACATGCGGGTACGCTGGATCCTTTGGCTACAGGCGTGCTGGTACTATGTACGGGTAAGGCCACAAAGCAGATTGAGACGCTGCAGAAGCATTCTAAGGAATACACAGCCACCCTACAGTTGGGGGCTACTACTCCCAGCTATGATTTGGAGCATGGGGTGGACCAGACTTTTCCAACGGCACATATTACCCGTGAGCTGATTGAGCAGACATTGCCCCAGTTTGTGGGAGATATCATGCAGCGTCCGCCACTGTTCTCGGCATGTAAGGTTGGAGGCGACCGTGCTTATGAGTTGGCACGTAAGGGGAGTGATCATCAGTTGGCCGAGAAACCTGTGCGTATTGATGAGATAGAGGTGTTGAGCTTTGACCCCGAAAAGATGCTGTTGCAAATACGTGTGGCATGCGGTAAGGGTACATACATACGTTCGCTGGCCCGCGACATAGGCGAGGCTCTTGGCAGTGGCGCACACCTTACAGCGCTTTGCCGTACGCGTGTAGGCGATGTGCGTTTGGAAGACTGCCTGACATTTGATGATTTCCCCGATTGGCTGGAGAAACAATTGGCAGATAGTGAAATAGTAAATTCGTAAAATAAAGATATGAAGTTATCACAGTTTAAGTTTAAGTTACCTGAGGAACAGATTGCACTCGAGCCACCATACCATCGCGATGAGTGCAAGCTGATGGTTTTGCATCGTAAGAGTAAGCGTATCGAGAGCGGACTCGACTTCCGTAACATTCTCGACTATTTTGACGAGGACGATGCATTCATCTTCAACGACACCAAGGTGTTCCCTGCCCGTTTGTACGGTACCAAGGAGAAGACCGATGCAAAGATTGAGGTGTTCTTGCTGCGCGAGCTCAATGCCGATCAGCGCTTGTGGGATGTGCTTGTTGAGCCTGCCCGTAAGATTCGTATTGGCAACAAACTCTTTTTTGAGGAAGATGGACCCATGGTGGCCGAGGTGATTGATAACACCACCAGCCGTGGACGTACATTGCGTTTCCTCTACGACTGTCCGCACGATGAATTTAAGCAGATGTTGTTTGGTCTTGGCGAGGCACCACTGCCACGTTATATCATTGACCGACGTCCTGCTACCGAGGAGGATATGACTAATTTCCAGACTATCTATGCAAAGAACGAGGGTGCCGTTACTGCGCCTGCTACAGGTTTGCACTTTAGTCGCGAACTCATGAAGCGCATGGAGATTAAGGGCATTAACTTTGCATATATTACACTGCACTGCGGTCTTGGTAATTTTGATGCTATCGAGGTTGAAGACCTTACCAAACACAAGATGTCGAGTGAGCAGATGTTTATTCCTGCCGAGGCATGTGAGATTGTGAACAAGGCTAAGGAAAGCGGTCGCCGTGTGTGCTGCGTTGGCGTTAGTACCGCTCGTGCTACTGAGAGCGCTGTTGGTACCGATGGAATGCTGAAGGAGTTTGAGGGATGGACCAATAAGTTCATATTCCCTCCATACGAATTCGGCTTGTGTAATGCTTTGATTGGTAATTTCTATCATCCAGAATCGCCTATGATGATGACCGAGGCTTCGTTTGCTGGCTATGAGCTGTTGTACGAGGGCTATCAGCGTGCACTGAAGGAGGGTTACAAGTTCGGTTGCTATGGCGATGCATTGCTGATGCTGGACGATTGATTAATGAATAGTTAATAGTGCATAGTGTATATTTAGGCCTGGGGAGTAACCTCGGCAACAAAGAAGAAAATATTCACAACGCTATCAAGCTGATAAGTGAAAGAGTAGGGCTGGTTGTTCGCCAGTCCTCTCTTATTATGACCGAACCATGGGGTTTTGAATCGGATAATACCTTTGTGAACGCTGTGATACTGTGTGAGACTGAACTGACTCCACGACAGGTGCTTTGCGCTACACAGAAGATAGAACGTGAACTGGGACGTACACATAAGTCGGTGGCTGGACATTATGCCGACAGATTGATTGATATAGACATTCTGCTATATGACGATCTGAGGGTGGATGAACCCGACTTGCAGATTCCCCACCCTCTGATGCATGACCGGGATTTTGTAATGATCCCGCTCGGTGAAATTAGAGATTGAATTTGATATTTAGAATTTATAATCCAAACCTACACCAATCACGTGGTTGGTGCGGCTGTATATCTCTGAGCCATAACTGGCTGGCTTGTTGTAATCGCTATACAGTGTGCAGAAGTAACTTACGTTGAGGCGCACCTTGTTATTGATGTTCCAGGCGCCACCACAGCCTACACTATAGCTATCGCAAGCAAATGATGTATCTTTCTGGTAGTTATCTGTCAAACCGTAGTCGGTACGCTGTCCACCGCAGCTAACGGTAAACTTGTCGTTGATGTCGTATTCTACACCGGCCAGTACCTCGTGTGTGCCGTGGTTCAGCTCTTTCTGACGGTCGCCTGCCATCTTGGCGTGCTTGTCGTCGAAGAAATGGTACTCGACCGAGGCGCGCAACTGTGGTGTGAACTCGTAACCTACGGCTGCTACGAAGAGTGAAGGCATATCGTAACGGGTTTTTACACCATCTTTATACTCGGCGGTATAGGTGTCGAGTGTAGTTGCAATCTGCTGTAGAGCTGCTGGATTGCTCTGCATGAGCGTGGTTTGAAGTGCTGTACCAAGGCCTGCATTCAATGTGTTGGTCTTGTTTTTGGTCTCAATCTTAGTACGGAATTCGTAACGGGCACCAATGGTAAGCGGGCCTTTGTGATAATCGAAACTAACGATTGGTGCAAATCCCCAACCGCGCTGGGTTACATCGAGCTCGAGTGTGGTAAGGTCGCCCAGCAGTGAATGTCCGTTAGCCGGTACGTGGCCACGATAGTAGCCATCGTAGTAGTTGGCACGTACACCGATAGATGCCGAAAAGTTGTCGTTAATCTTACGGGTAATGTTGAACTGGCCTCCGTAAATGTACTGCTTTCCCTTCATCTCTGAATCGATGTTGTAACTGCCTGGTGCGATATTCATCTGACCCAGCATGCCTTGAACGAGCATGTTGAACATGGGAACACCATCCTTGTACTCTACAAAACCACCGCTGCCTACAATACCAATCATGGTAGAGAAGGCCCAGTTGTCTTTCTTATAAGATGCGAATAAAGCGGGTACAATAGGAGCCGAAGCTTTGCCCTCGAACTTTTGGTTGCCTGCGGTGGTAACAGCCTCGATGTTGCGATACTGCCAGGGCTTTTGGAAATTCAGTGAGAACTGAAAACCCTCGTGGCCCCATGCAAGTCCGGCGGGGTTGCTATAGGCTGCATCAATCTCGGTTGTTGCTCCGCGTGCAAACATACGGTCGAAAGCTATGTGATAATTTGTGTTGGTCATGAGTCCACCGGCGTGGACATTGGCTGTTGTGGCTACTGCCAATAAAGCCGAAATAAACAATTTTCTCGTCATTTTTTCTAAGATTCTAATGAAATTCGGCTGCAAAGGTAGCCAAAAAAAACAAAAGAAGCGAAAAAATGACGAAAAAAATGCATAAATAGAACAATTATTGCTCTATTTTCTCCTTAAAACGATCCATTAACCATTGTTTTTGCTCTGGAATTGTCATGTGGCTGTTGTCTAACTCAATGGCATCGTCGGCCTTGCGCAGCGGACTTACCTCTCGGTGTGAATCGATGTAATCGCGCTCCTGTACGTTCTTCAAAATGTCGTCGAAATCGGCAGGCATGCCTTTGGCTTTCAGCTCGTCGAAACGGCGCTGGGCGCGTACCTCGGCCGAGGCTGTTACAAAAATCTTCAGTTCGGCATCAGGGAATACTGTAGTGCCAATGTCGCGACCATCCATGACTACACCTTTATCCTTGCCCATTTGTTGCTGCTGGGCAACCATGGCTGTGCGAACAAAACCTACGGCTGCAATAGGGCTTACGTGATTGCTCACCTCAAGACTGCGAATCTCTTTTTCTACGCACTCGCCATTCAGATAGGTATCGGGGCGGCCTGTCTCGGCGTTGAACTTAAACGAAATCTGGATATGTGGCATTTGCTGTTCCAATTCGTTGGTCTTCACGCTGCCATCGGCATTAAACAGGTCGTGGCGTAGGGCGTACAGCGTTACGCTGCGATACATAGCGCCTGTATCGACATATACATAGCCCACCTCGCGGGCCAGGTCCTTGGCCATCGTGCTTTTGCCGCACGAACTGTGACCATCGATTGCAATTGTTATTTTCTTCATAATGTGTATGATATATTAATAAGTAGTGACGATGTGCTAACATGATACTTTCCCCAACCCAGATGCAATTTAAACCGCTGTAGCGAAATACCTGCACCTAATGATAAACCTGCACCGTGGGCCGATGAACCATCGGCGTCTTCAATCATCATTTGGCTGGATTTGCGGAAGTTGTAGCCTGCTGCCAGATAGATGTTGTCGCCTAACAGTACGTCGGCTCCTATAGCTAAATGATGTCCGAAACCCTCGCTCCAGTCCGTTAGTCGGCTCATGGCGGCGTGAAATCGAAGGGGGGCATTTTGTAGGCGTTTGCAGGCACCTACTTGTAAGTCGAAAGGTATGCGTTCAAACTCGTCGTCGTATGCCTTGATTTGTCCACCTAAGTTACGTGCTACTGCAGAAAGGCTCCAGCCGTGATTCACATCGAGATAGTTCAGTCCTAAGTCTACCCCAACACCCAGTGAATGATATCCAGCAATGGTAGAGGTAATGAATTTTGCAGTGATACCACCGCTGATACGCTCTGTAAGTTCGTAGGCAAACGTGCCGCCAATAGCAATGTCGCGTGCCGAGAAATTCCCTAAATCTTCGTTGGAAAACGATGTTTGTTTGATATGGCCGTAGTCCATCAACTGTGCCGACACACCCCATGAGGCACGCTCGCCAGTGAGACGTACAAACGATGCACTAACGTTCTTGGCACCTTCCATATAGGTCATGTAATTCAGGTTCAACGTTTTGTCGCTGACACCGCTGATGAGGGCTGGATTATGGAACAACAGAGTGGCATCGTCGTCGGTGAGTGTGATGTTTTCGCCACCCAACGCTGCAACATGTGCACTCACGGGTAGGCGCAGGAAATTATATATAGTTTCGCTTTCCTGTGCTTGGATGGCACTGGCTCCAAACGTGAGTAGTGTGGTTATAACGACATTTCTGATGTTCATTTCTCCTAATTTGGTCGCAAAGTTAGCAAAAAAACTTAATATATACTTATTTATACAGAAAAAAATACTATCTTTGCACTCGGTTTAATTAAACTGTAGATGGAAATCAAGAAGAGTAGTAAGGCCGATTTGGAACAGAAACGCACGCAAGGGTTCCTGCTGGGACTGATTGTAGTGCTGGCCACGCTGTTTGTACTGCTTGAGTGGAACAGTGGAGGTACTGGCTGGACGCTCTTCGATGATGACGATAGCCTGGAAGCCGAAGTGGAACTCTCGCCCCTGAAGCGCGACAAAGACGAAGTGCCGATGATGATGCCTCAGGAAAAAAAAGTTGAGAAACAGGAGAGCGAACAGCTGCATTTGGTTGATAACGATGTGGAGCTGCCGCCCGAACCCATCCTGCAGGAGGAAACAGAGCAAGAAGAACCCACCGAGAAGGCTGCCGAAGAGAAACCTCAGGTAGTGGATATGTACGACGACCCCATCGATTTCCGTGTGGTCGAAGATTTGCCACAGTTCCCTGGTGGTGCTGTTGAGTTTATGAAGTGGCTTACACAAAACCTGAAATATCCTCCTTCGGCCCAGCAACGTAAGATAAAGGGCCGTGTGGTAGCGCAGTTTGTTGTGAATAAGGACGGCTCGCTGAGCGACTTACAGGTGGTGCAACCGTTAGAGCCTGCCTGCGATGCCGAGGTAATGCGTGTGCTCAAAACCATGCCACAGTGGAAAGCTGGTATGATGAATGCCAAACCCTGTCGCACGATGGTTTGTATTCCAATTGTATTTAATTTATAAAAGATATGTATACATCAGAAGAATTACTGAAGAAAGTGAATGAGGCGCTCGACAATCTGGTTTATGATCGCCAGCCAACCTCATTGTACGCCCCCATCAAGTATGTACTGTCTATCGGTGGCAAGCGTGTACGCCCAGTGCTGACATTGTTGGCGTATAATCTCTATAAAGACAATCCACTGAGCATTATGCCACAGGCCATAGGATTGGAGACTTATCATAATTTTACGTTGTTACATGACGACCTGATGGATCATGCTGATATGCGCCGTGGCCATGAGACCGTGCACAAAAAGTGGGATGCTAATCGCGCAATCCTGTCGGGCGACACAATGTTGCTTCAGGCCTTTGAGCGCGTAGAAGATTGCGACCCGGCAAAGTTGCCTGCTGTGTTCAAGGTGTTTATCCAAACTACACTTGAGATTGGAGAAGGTCAGCAATATGATGTGGAGTTTGAACAGCGTAACGATGTAACCGAGGATGAATATATTGAGATGATACGCTTGAAGACCAGTGTGCTGTTGGCTTGCGCATGCAAGGTTGGAGCTATCATGGCCGATGCACCAGCAGAGGATGTAGAGAATATGTATAAGTTCGGCGAGAAATTAGGCTTGGCCTTCCAGCTGCAGGACGACCTGCTGGATGTGTATGGTAACCCTGCTGTGTTTGGAAAGAATATTGGTGGTGACATTACCTCGAATAAGAAAACTTATATGCTTATTAATGCCTTCAACCGTGCCACACCTGCCCAGCGTGCCGAGCTTACCAAGTGGGTTGAGGCCAAGGAGTTTGTACGTAGTGAGAAGGTTGCTGCTGTAACTAAACTTTACGACGAGATTGGTATTCGTAAGTTGTGCGAGCAGAAGATAGAACAGTACTATCAGGAGAGTCTGGTATATCTGGCTAAGGTGAATGTCAGTGAGGAGCGCAAAGCTGAAATAAAGGCCTACGCTGCTGATATGATGAAGCGTCAGAGCTAATATTGTGGTTTAAGTTAGATATATGATAGATACGCATTGTCATATAGATGGTGAGGAATTTTGTCGGGACATAGACGAAGTCGTTGCTCGAGCCCGAGAGGCTGGGGTGCAGGCTATTGGCGTGCCAGGCATCAATCTCCAGTCGATCGACACTGTTATCGATGTTTGTAATCGCTATCCAAACTATTGCTATCCCATGTTAGGCTTGCATCCTGAGGATGTGAAAGCCGACTGGCGCGATGTGCTGGACATCATATATAAAGCCATTACCCATCATCCATCGCCTATCGCCTCTAAGGTTGTTGCCATTGGTGAAGTAGGTCTCGACTTTTATTGGAGCCGTGAGTTTGAGCAGGAACAGCTGTTGGCTTTCGAAGAACAGGTTCGTTGGTCGATTGACTTGCAGCTGCCTTTGATGATACACTGTAGGAAAGCTCAAAATGAGATGGTTGCTATACTGAAAAAGTATAAGGGCAAACTGCCCGGTGGCGTATTTCATTGTTTTACGGGAAATGAGCTCGAAGCCAAAGAGCTGTTGCAGTTCGATGGTTTTGTGCTTGGTATCGGTGGCGTGTCAACATTTAAGAAATCACCTCTGCCCGTCGTATTGCCTGCAGTTGTACCTTTGAATCGTATTGTACTCGAAACTGATGCACCTTATATGGCCCCTGTGCCAAAACGTGGCGAAAGGAATGAACCGGCCTTTGTGGCTTATGTGCTGAAAAAGCTGGCCGATGCTTATCAGGTGAGCGAAGAGGAGGTGGAGAAAGTGACTAATGAAAACTGTAAAAAAGTATTAAATATAAATGTTTAACCCGTGGAATGTGCAGTAAATATCTTACCTTTGCATCCACGAAATAATAGGAGAGGTGCTCGAGTGGTTGAAGAGGCACGCCTGGAAAGCGTGTAGCCGGCAAAACCGGCTCGCAGGTTCGAATCCTGTTCTCTCCGCTCTCTAATTATTAGATATGAAACGACTGATATTTCTATTTACATTAATAGGTTTGCTCAGTTTTACGCAAGCCAGCATTGCTCAGGAGAAAGTTGCTTCCGATTCAGTTACTGTATTGGATGGCGAACTTGAGACGCTTGCTGGTGACGATGCTGAAGAGGATGGTAACTTGCACAAACAGCTGAAGACAAAGTTTGTTGATGGTAACGTGACCTTTATGTCGCTTGTTGCCTTGGCACTTGTGCTTGGTTTGGCGTTTTGCATTGAGCGTATTATCTATCTCACTCTGAGCGAGATTAAGAGTCACCAGCTGATGGCTGATATTGAACAGCGACTGAAGGCCGATGATGTGGAAGGAGCTAAATCACTCTGTCGCAATACGCGTGGTCCTGTTGCCTCGGTATGCTATCAAGGCTTACTGCATATTAAACAACCCATGGATGCCATTGAGCGAAGCATTACTAACTTTGGTGGTTTGCAAACAGCTAATCTTGAGAAGGGATGCTCGTGGATAAAACTCTTTATAGCGATGGCTCCTTCACTCGGCTTCCTGGGAACTGTGATTGGTATGGTGATGGCGTTCGACCAGATTCAGCAGGTGGGCGATATTGGTCCTACTATTGTTGCTCAGGGAATGAAGGTGGCGCTGATTACAACCATCTTTGGTATCGTGGTGGCCTTGGTGCTGCAGCTGTTCTACAGCTATATCCTCTCTAAAATAGAACGTCTGACTGCGCAGATGGAAGAAGCAGCAATTACGTTGCTCGACTTGATTACCGACTACAAGCAAACGCATCATGAATAGTTTTATCTCGCCTGCTATTGCCGATATCATGCTGTGGCTGATGTATGTTACATTGGTTGCTGCTATGGGTGTTACAGCCTATTCGGTGTGGCATGGCTTGCGTAACCGTCGCAAAGGTAGCGATGTTGTTAATGGTGTTCCTGCAGGACGTATTGGTTGGCTGGTGGCTGTGGGCTTTGTGCTTATTATGGTTATTACATTTGCATTAGGCTCTACTACCCCCCTTCTCACTAACGGCACACTGTTTACTGACAGTTTTTGGTTACGTGTCGCTGATATGTTTATATACACCTCTATTATATTGATTATCGGATGTTTCGTAAGCGCTATCGTCAGCAGATTCCGGAGCTGAACACCACATCAACAGCCGACATATCGTTTATGTTGTTGATATTCTTTCTCGTGACCTCGTCGATGGACACTGAGAAAGGATTGATGCGCCAGATGGCTCCACCGCCGTTGGAGCACGAGACACCAAAGGATATCAATCGCGAGAATGTCATGCAGGTAAAACTGGATGCACAAAACCAGTTGACATGCGATGGCAAGCGTGTGACATTGGCTCAGCTGACGGCTGAGGTCAGAGCGTTGGCATTTGTGAACAGGGCAGGCCATGTGGTGCAGATTGAGGCTGATCCAAAAACAACCTACGAGGCCTATTTCGGTATGCAGGATGCCATTGTGGAGGCTTATCATGCGCTGCGCGAAGAGTATGCACAGAAACACTATGGACATGCCTATGAGGTGTGTACGGCTGAAGAACGTTCGCTGATGAACGACTATTATCCTCAGCGTATCAGTGAGGCACCGATAGCACAGGAAGGAGGTGACCAATGAGACCTATGCGTAGCATGTTCTGTCAGAGTCGTCGTAGTGTGCCTCAACTCAATGTGGCGTCTATGCCCGATTTGATTTTTACAGTGCTCTTTTTCTTTATGATTGTTACTCATATGCGTAGTGACGAGGTAAAAGTTAGGTTACAGGTGCCTCAGGGTAATGAGGTACAGAAACTAGCTAATAAGCAGGCCGTTGTAAATCTTTACATTGGTCGTCAAGGTGAGGCATGGCGCGTTCAGTTAAATAACGAGATTGTACAGCCTGCCGATATTCCTGCCCGTATAGAAGATATTCGTGGTGGGCTTTCTCAAGAGAATCAACAGCGACTAACCGTTAGTTTGCGTGTTGATAAAAAAGCGCCTATGGGGTTGGTAAGTGAGGTGAAACACCAACTACAACAGGCCTATGCCTTGAAAATTAATTATAGTGCAACCGAAATAAAAAATAAATACTGCTATGGTAAAAATTGACGAACTCGACAA
>Ga0265299_10003170_pt1 | contig 16218 bp, 11 predicted proteins | sample AusTroGonzalo_MG_4_FD_193485 | JGI IMG/M metagenome (GOLD analysis project Ga0265299, IMG submission 193485) | Bovine rumen microbial communities from tropical cattle in Woodstock, Queensland, Australia - Gonzalo_02 | ecosystem: Host-associated > Mammals > Digestive system > Stomach > Rumen ... | reverse complement strand
CGGATGGCGACCCGATGACGCTTGTTCGTGACGAACAGCTTGAAGGCATGTACTGCGGTGCTTACCGCCCGGGACACTTCCGTGGCGTTTTGACGGTTGTTTCTAAGTTGTTCCTGATTTCGGGTGCAAACGATGCCTACTTTGGCGAAAAGGATTACCAGCAGGTGTTCCTCATCGAAAAGATGGTGAAGGACTTGAACTTCAACATCAAGATTCACCGCGTGAAGATTGTCCGCGAAGAAAGTGGCCTTGCCCGTTCTAGCCGTAACGAATATCTGTCGGACGAAGAACGCGCACAGGCAATCGCCATTTACGAAGGCCTGAAGGCTGCAAAGGCTGCCTATGAATCGGGCGAACGCTGCGTTTCGAAGATTCGCGACATTGTCGTGAGGTCGATTGTGGCGGCTCGTGGCGTTGTGCAGTACGTCGAAGTCGCAAGCCAGAAGACGTTGCAGAAGTGCAATGGCGCTATTGGCCCTGAAGACAAGACTGTGATTCTCGCCGCTGCATTCTTCGGCAAGACGAGACTCATTGATAATATGGAATTGAATTAGCCGAAAGCGAAGAGCGGCGAAGCCGCTACTTTTCAGTAGCGGTAAAGATGCCGTCCCATTTTTCGCCTGCGTGAGCGGGCGGATTTTGTTTATAGGCTTCACAGCGCTTGATGTAGACTTGGCTCGGGCACGATTTGCTGCCTGGGTCGCGGTCAGGATGGTGCGGCTCGAAGTCTAGGCATTGCGTAAAGAGTTCGATGGCCTTGTCCCAGTCCATTTCGAGATAGGCGGCTCGTGCTTGATCCCAAAGCGTACAAAGCTTGGTCAAGATCATGGCGTTATCGTCGTTGGCGTAAGCCAAAAGTTCAAACGTTTCGACAGGTTCGTCCTTACCCACCACGCGGATGATGTCGAGCGAACGGTAAATGTAGCTGCTGTCGACGCCTAAGTTCACGAGTTCTTTCATGGTATTTTGGCTCACGTGAATGTAGGCCCCGTATTGCTTGGCGGCACTTTCGAGACGTGCGGCGAGGTTCACTTCGTCACCCATCATCGTATAGTTCATTTGTGTGTTAGAACCCATGTAGCCGGTCACGATAAAGCCTGTATTGATGCCGATTCGCATGTGCATCTCGTGGACGATTCTCGGCCACTTGTCGCCTTCGCTCTGCCACTTTTTGCGGAGGACTAAAAGCTCGTTTTGCATGTCGAGCGCCGTGTCGCAGGCACGCTTGGCCTGATGCGGGAGTTCCAAGTCTTCGGACGATTCGAAGAAGGCGATAATGGCGTCGCCTTCGTACTTGTCGAGAGTACCTTCGTTCTTGATGATAAGAATGTCGGTCATCGCGCTCAAGTATTCGTTTAACAGTTCGACGAGCTTGCTTGGGCTTCCGATTTTTTCGGAGAACGTCGAGAATCCCTGAATGTCCGTGAAGAATGCGGTAACGACGGATTCTTCTTCTCCGCCGATCTGCGGAATGTTCCCTGTTTCGAGCATCTTGTCAATTCTCTTCGGCGACATGAAGCGCTTGAACGTATCCGTGACCAGTTGCTTTTCTTCAAGAATTTTCTTTTTCTCTTTAATGATTTCTTGCTTTTCAAAGAATTCGCAAATCGCACGGATGGCCATGGCGATCGTATTTGAAGTGATGATGACGATGAGCGGCCTTGTGACGCCGATGTAGATGTTGTGCTTGAAGCAGATGTAGGCGAGTAAAGTATAGAGGACAAGCATCACGACCGCAATGATCATCGAAGCGTAGCTGCTGCGACGTAAACCGACGAACGCACTGAGAATCGCAAGCAGGATGATGATGCAGTACTGGTAACGTTCCTTTAGAACGGTCAAGTAATCATCTTCAAGGATGTTCTTGATGATGTTGGCGTGGACCAAAATGGCGGGAATGTTTTCTTCGTGCGGGCCGTTCACGATATCCATGAGGGCGGCCACAGAGGATCCGAGAATGACCGTTTTTCCAGCGTATTGATCGAGGTTCGAAGTATCGCTGTAGATTTCGTAGTACGGCACATGCTTGAATGTGCGTGTCTCTGGGGAGGAAACGTCGAATCGTCCTTTGTACTTGATCAAGTATTGCCCATTATCGCTGATGGGAACTTTTTTGTACGGCCCGAATCGCAGTTCTTCGCCCGGCTTTAGTGCGCTGATATTTTTATCGTCTTCTTTTAAGATGTCTTTGAGAATGGCATTGGAGAAAAATCCGATGGACGCCGACCATTTATTGTATAGTCTGTTATAGCTGATGTCCATGTTGCGAGAGAGAACTTTGTGTTGACCTTGCTTGATGGAACCGTAGTCTTTTTCAAAGAAATGGATTGTGTGGAGAATGTTCCGTGTGATGGAAACTTCTTCGTCCTCTTCGTCCGTGATCGTATAAATGTCGTCCTCGTCACCTTTAGAAAGCGTAAAACCGTTGTCCAGTTCAATCTTTTCGGTTTCGCTGAGCTTGTCGAAGATGTTTTCGGGGAGCTGTCGCAGAACGTCTGAAAGCTTGGCGTTATAGTGCAGGTCTTCGTCTGTAAAAATATCAAAGACGATTTTGCCTTCGTTGTCGCGCTTTACGGTGACTTTTGACGTCACTTCGACGAGGCTAGCGCGTTCTACTCCGCTTTCCTTGATTTGCTTCATTTTGTTGCGGAGCGCCACGAACATGGGGTAGGTGAAGTTCGGGAATGTCGTCTGGTAAGTGCCTGCGGAATCGCGGTAAATGCCGAACGGCTTTCCGATATCGATATATTCTCCCATCTTAATCTTGACGTCTTTTGGATCCTTGTGGAACAAGTGCAAAATGGACATCAAGGAATGGGTCGAGTAAATTCGTTGCGGGGTGAGGGCGTCGACTTTTTTATCGGGGAACTTGTAGAACATGTTGACACGACGGACAATGCCATCTTTGTCAGGATAGGCGTTTACGGCTCCAAGACGCGCTCCGGCACGGGCGAGTTCAGGGAAGACGTTGTCGAGCAGTTGTCGTGATTCAATATTTTGGGGCTTGTCGACTTGGTTGAGTTCGAATGTGGACGAAAGGCCGATTTCCTTGGCGCGATTCCAGTTGCTAAGCGGTTCCCAGTCAGATTCGTATTTGTAGTACGAGGTGTTGTTCATCAAGAAACTGACAATGCAAATGTAGGAATTTCGAGTGGCCTCGACGAGCATGGAATCGAAATTGTAATTGGAGCGCAGTAACGAAAGGTGTTCGGCTCGGACGGAGTCCGTTAAATTGGAATCGGGGTAAAGCTTAGTGATATTCTCGTAACACTGCGTTCCTTCTTTTTTTCCGAAGTCCGTATCTTTAAAGAGAATATCGAAGGCGATGGCCGCAGCGCCGCCTTCGCTCAAATGCTCGATAACCTTGGCGTGGATGGATCGGTCCCATTTGTAGTAGCTGCCGAGCATCTGGAGCGATTTTTCGTCAATGTCGGCGATGATGATGCTAGGGTCGTTATAGGATCCGTTTTCGATGACGATGCCGTCTTTTTCGCCGGTGGAATCCTTAATTTCGGTGTTCCACTTGAAAAATTGGTCGTAAAAAATGTTTTCGGCGGATTCGGCAATATAATTGTTTTGGGAACTGCCGAGAATAATCACGAGCAGAACGGCAAGTGCCGAGATGGCGCTCCCCAAAAAAAGTACTAGTCGTTTTTTTGATTTTAGATCAGTCTTCTGAATTTTTGATTGATTTTCTTCCATGACATTGAAAAAGATAATAATTGAGCAATTAGTGTCATTTTTTATACCAAAATAAAAGGCTTGAAAAGATTATATTTGAATAAGTAAATAGAGGAGCGTGTTTTTTGGCTGCACAGAAGAAAAAAACAGTAAAGAAAGCTACAAAGAAACCTAAAGTTGAAACGAAGGCGGAATCTAGGGAACCGGATTCGTATTTTGTCACGTTGATGGCGGGCTATTTTATTTTGCTTGCCGGTGTGACGCTTTTGCTTGGTTGTGTGACGTATTCGATTGTCGGCGAACAAGAGAATTGGCTTGGCGATTACTTTGGTGTGATGTTCCCGAGCTTTATGACGTTTATGTTTGGCCGCGTGGCGGTCGTTGTCTTTACAGCCGCAATGATCCTTTGGGGTCTTGTCATTGCGTTTGCATCGCTTAGGGATAAGATTCTCCGCTTTGCGATTGGCACGAGCCTTTTGGTGGTGGATTTGTCGTTTTTAATGTCGCTTAAGAATTTTGATGTAGCCCATGCGACAAAGGAAGCCATTTCGATGAGCGGTGGCGTGCTTGGGCAGTTCTTTTTGCAACATTTGGCGATTCCCGTTTTTGGGCGTGTCTCGTATGTGGCTCCGCTGATTTTGCTTTTGGTGGCGCTTGCCTTTATTCTAGTGTTTTCGTTTGGCGTACGCCCGAGGCATTTTAAGTTTGTGGTACAGATTCTCCGTTACATGGGCGCTGTCTTTGGAACGCGTCGTTCGGCAGGGACGATTGAGATTGAAACGGTCGATGAACCGGGATCGCGTTCAGAAAAGAAGTCTTCCGAGAAAAAGACGCTCCGCCGTGGCGTGGTGATGGAAGACGAAACGATGATCTTTGTGCCGGATTCGGTCAAGATGCGCAGGCGTGGCAAGGTGGAACCGTTTAACGGTCGCCACAACTGGCTCACGGACGATCTGGATGTCAGCCGTTCGGACATGCAGACGCAAGTCCGTAACGAAACGTTTGGAGTCGGGCCTGTCGAAAATAACGTGGTCCCGCAGCCTCCGCAGAACCCGATGGAAATGGCTCCGCTCGATATGCAGCGCACGGTGGCTGTTGACGCCTCTATGGGCGATGGCAGCATGGTCGAAGATCCCGAAATCCGTCGCCTTGAAGAAGAATTGCGTTTGAACGAACGCCACATGAATGCGTTGCAGATCGTTGAAATCAGGGAACGCATTGCGGCCCTCCGTCGAGCCCGTGACTTGATCGCTTGGGAAAAGGGACATCGTGGCCGTATGCAGGTGAAGGGCGATGTGCGCCGTAACGTTGATGCAGAAACTTTGGATAACGAACAAAAAGTTTCTGTACCGATGACCGCGAAAAATCCGGCTGTGAATGTAGCTGCTAAGGCGGCCAAATCTCCTGTTGACGCCACAAGGAATGATTCTAGAGATCCGGACAAGACGCTCTCGGGCACTGTGGTGGAACGTGCGGCCATTAACGCCGAAGAACTTTTGGGGGGCGATGGTGCCCGCGTTGAAGATTTCCCGGGAAGCCCGGCGGTCGATGATGATGAAACGTTTGCTCCTGTGGTGGTAACGGCGGACGAAGTGGGCGAGGAACCGGAATTTGATGAACCGCTGCCGAGTTCTCGCGGTGGCGCCGGTGCGCATTCGTCGGCTAAGCCTGCGGTGCATTCGGCAACGATCCCGCAGCCGGATCCTGCAACGTCGTATGACGAATACAAGGTCCCGGAAATCGGAAAGATTCTCGACACGCACGAAGTGCAGACGGCGGACTATACTGAAGAAGAACTGAATGCCATCGGCAAGATGCTCGAAGAAAAGCTTGAAAACTTCAAGGTCAAGGGCCGCGTGGTCGGTTGCGAAACGGGCCCGATGATTACCCGCTTTGAAGTGGAACCGGGCCCCGGCGTGAAAGTGAGCCGATTCTCGGCATTGCAAGAAGACTTGGCGCTCCCGCTGAAGGTTTCGTCGGTGCGTATTTTGGCCCCGATTCCAGGCAAGGCTGCCGTGGGCGTTGAAATCCCGAATCGCAAGTTCCAGACGGTGTTCTGCCGAGACGTGTTCATGAGCGATAAGTTCAAGCCTGCACCGGACAAGATTCTCGTGGCTCTTGGCAAGGACATCACGGGTGAATCGTTTACGATGGACTTGGCGAAGGCTCCGCACCTCTTGATTGCTGGTCAGACGGGTTCCGGTAAGTCCGTTTGCATTAACGCCCTCATGGCTTCCATGCTCTTTAGCAAGACTCCGGATGAACTCCGTATGATTCTGGTGGACCCGAAGGCCGTGGAACTCAAAATGTACGAGAACATCCCGCACCTGCTCGCTCCGGTCATCACCAAGCCCGAAATTGCGATCCAGGCGCTGCAATGGCTTTGCTACGAAATGGACCGCAGAACCGAAGTCTTGGCGTCTGCGAAGGTGCGTAATATTGGTGGCTTCAACGCGAAGTTTGAAGCGGGTGAATTGCCTGACGAAGTTCCTGAAGAAGATCGCGGTCACCGCATGGCATTCATCGTCGTGATTATCGACGAAATGGCGGACCTCATGATGGTTGCCGGCAAGGAAATCGAAAAGTCCGTGGCTCGCTTGGCCGCGAAGGCTCGTGCCGTGGGCATTCACTTGGTGCTGGCAACGCAGCGTCCGTCCGTGAAGGTCATTACGGGTATCATCAAGGCGAACTTGCCGACGCGTATCAGCTTCAAGGTGGCTTCGCAGATTGACGCTCGTACCGTTATGGACCATGCCGGTGCCGAAAAGCTCCTTGGCCGTGGCGACATGCTTTACAAGGCCGTGAACGATCCGGATCCGGTGCGCGTGCATGGTGCGTTCTTAAGCGACGAAGAAGCTGAACGCTTGGCCGACGCTTGCTCCGACCAGAACGTGTTCTACCCGCAGGTGGAATCGTTTGATGTTTCGGGCGGCGAAGACGGTGACGATGACGAAGGTGGCGGTTCGCTCAAGAACGAAAAGCTTGATAAGCTTTTGTTCGAAGTCGCACAATGGGCGATTAGCGTGAACGGACTTTCGACTTCTGCCGTGCAGCGTCACTTTAGTGTGGGCTACAGCCGCGCCGGAAAGATTGTCGATCAGCTTTATGGCCTTGGCGTGTGCGGTCCGAGCAAGGGCAACTCCAAGCCGCGAGCCATGCTCATTGGAATGGACGAGCTTATGCAACTCGAACGCTCTGGGAGATTCGGGTAATTCGATAATAGTGTGAAATAGCTCTAAAAATAGATTTTGCCGTTATTTTAGGGTATATTTATCATAAGTTATATCTGCTAATCGTCTGTGTTAGCGCAAGAAGGAAGATTTAACTATGAAAAAATGGATTCAGGGGATGATTGCAGCGGCTCTTGTTTGTGAGGCTGCTTTCTTTATGTCGTGTTCGTCGAAGGATTGCAAAAAAAATATAGCCGATAAGGTAATTGGTAAATGGATAAATGTCGGTGAAGAACAGGAAAATCGCGAATGGTGGGAAATTGAATCCATCGAAAACGGTGTGATGAAATGGAAAGCCTTGCGCATGGGTGATGACGGTGCTCCGTTCGCTGCATCATTCTCGATGACAAAGGTTACTGAACCTTAATAAAATTCATCAAAGTAGATCAGAACAAATAACAGAAACTTTGGTTAATCTTAGAAGTTAATGGATTAGAAAGGGGCAATCTATAGATTATCTATAGATTGCCTTCTTGCTTATGGTTCCTTGCGATGACGTCGCTTCTCCTTACCGAAGGGATTCGTGACGTGCAATAGGGCCGGAGTGATGGTATAATCGGCGAATAGTGCCGCTGAAAGCCCGATGATAATGAGTGTCCCTAGTACCGCCAAGAAATGGAGCGAACTGAATACGTAAACACCGAATATGGCGCACAGGATGACTGTGGTAAGGAACATCGTCGAACCGATTTCACGGAAGGTCGCTTCCATAGCGTGTTCAGAGGAGCCTAACTGTTCGTATCGCATTTTAAGGTGAGTCGTCAAGTGGATGGTGTCATCGACCGCGATGCCCAAAATCATCGGCATGACGGTCACTGAACTGAGATCGATTGCGAAGTCGAAATATCCCATGACGCCTCCGACCAAAATGACGGGCGCAATATTAGGTAACAAGCCGATCAGTCCGAGTCGGATGCTTGAAAACGCAAAAATCAACATAATGGCGATGATGACGAGGGAAAAACCGAATGACTTGATTCCTCCATAAATGATTCGGTTGTTCATCTCGGAATACTGGATCATGTCGCCCAACAGGGTGCATTGTGCTCCGGGGAAAAGTTCGGCGAGTTTCACTTTTAGAGGATTAACATTGTCAAGAGCCTCTTCGGTATCGAATTTTGTCATATCGACATTGACGGCCGCAATCCTGAATTCGTCATCCATGTTTTCGCTAAAATCTTCATGCATTTCAATGGACGACATTTCCATAAGCTGTGCTAGCACATATTCATCTTCGGGAACAACGAAGAAGGAATCCTTGCCTTCGTTTAGCGCCCGGTTCATTTCTTTCAAGATGCTTGTTGCCGAAGTTACCCTGGGCTTTCCGCCCGACCATTTGGTAAGCGAGAGCGTTCCGAGGTAGTCTTCCAGCTGAAGGAGCGATTTCATTTTTTCGGGGTTCTTGAAAGCACCCTCATCGTCATACGAAATCATGACCGTGTAACTGTATTGGTTGCCCAGTTTTGTTTTGAGCATCTTCCGGATTTCTTGAATGTAAGGCATCTTGTCGCCCGATATGTTCAGGTAATCCAGTCGTGTGGTTATCTTGAACATTCCGGGGATAAATGCTGCCATTATGAGTGCCGCACCGATAATGAAAGACCATTTTCTTTTATAGACATATCGAGCCCATGTCGAAAAGACGGTATCTAGCTTCGTTGCCCCATTTGGGGTATTTTTTTTCGGAGTGCGGTCCTTGCCAAAAGAAAGAGATATTGGAATCAGGATGGTCACGTAGATGTAAATGGCAAGCACGATAAGGCTAGAAGTTTTTCCCATCCATGCGAGCGGCTTCATGTCGACGAATAAGAAACTCACAAAGGAAGCCATGGTGGTAAGCACGGTAAAGAACACCGGCCATCCGCATTCCTCCACGCATTTGACGACGGATTCCTTGCGTTTCCCGGTTCGCCTAAAGAACAGCTTGAACATCTTGATGTAGTGGACTGAATAACCCACCGCGAGAGCCATACCCAGAACCACAGGGAGCGTGACCAAAGTCGAGTCCGCCTTGGTTCCGAAGTAAGTCATGGCGCCAAATACGGAAGCGATGGCGCTGATCGTAGCTATCGCCGGTACGATGACGCCGAAAATGTTGCGCAGTAAAATCGCTAAGAACAAGAGCATTACCGCAACGCTGATTAAGACCCTTATCCCATATTCTGGGACTTCGTAACGGTCTTCGCATGCTTTGTCGAAGGGGATTCCGCCTCCGTAGAGCTTGAAATCCTTGTTTTGGAACTCCTCGCTTTCGATGATTTCCATAAGCTTGTAGCCGATGGTCAAATGGGCTTTTTCGTCGTCTCCATCGAATTTATCTTCGAGTTCCTTCCCTTTGAAGGGGTGTAGAGAAAGCGTTATCCAGGTTTCGCGACCATCGTCACTCACTAAGGCGTTAATAAGTGCGTTGGTCTTTTCTGTACCGCGCATGACAAGGGAACGGGCCTTGGCGAGCTCTTCGGGATCCGAGGGAATCCTGTTTTTGTAAGGCTTTACAATTTCGAATCCGTCGGCGTTCCCCACCGGAATGTCGATATCGATGATTGATGTCAGTCGATCTGCAAAGGGCATTTCGTTGCGCATCCGGTTCCCGATTTTATCGATGACTTCCAGAATGTCCTTGCTGAATACATCGCCTTCGCCCTGTTTTACGAGAAGTATGCCGACCCCATTCAGGTTTCCGAAGACTTGCTCGTACTTTTTGGTGTTGAGGGTGATTTCGTCGGATTCGCCGAACCAGCCTTCTTCACCGCGGGCAAGTGAAAATTTTGCAAGCCCGCTGCAACAGATGGCTGTGAGGATAATCAATATTACAAGAAATGTCCAACGGTATTGGACTTGGGTACGACCGACCTTCGCGAAGAATTCATTAAATTTAGCGACTTTCATTATTAGCTTTCAATAAATTTATTTGACTTGTTCACGCTCCAATGCGCTTACCGTAAAGAAGCTTTCGTTGACTTTTTCGTCGTATTTCAAGTTCTTGATTTCGTACACCGTCTTGTGGTTGGTCTGGACGTTGGTCATGGTCAGCTTCTGGGTTGTCCAATAGCCCTTGACTTGCTTGATGGATTCGCAAATAAGAGTCTTTTGGAGACGGTTCTGCCTGTCGTAGTATTCGCCCTTGTGGGTCACATAGGTTTTCTTGTCGATCCAGGAGACGCGGCGGCTAATCTTGGCCTTGGTGTCTTTTGCCTTGGCTTCGAGAATCCAGCAGTCATTTCCGTTTACTTTCTCTTCACCAAGAATGGCGTAGTTGTCCTTGGAAAGGCTTCTGGTTCCCAAGTCATCGTAAGAAAAGTCGGTTCCCTGGAAATCGTCATCCTTGTTGGAACCCGAAACACGGCGCACCTTTTTCATGGCTGGTAGGTAAATCCAGCTGTCGCTATCTACCGTGGAACCGTCGGCCTTGTCGGGGTAGTCGTAGCTCAAGTAGCTGATACCGGCGACGTCTCGAGGTGTCTTGAAGACGAGTACCGTCTTGTCTGTGGAACCGTCTTTCATGGTATAGGAGGCAATTTCGCGATTGCGGGTTTTGCCGTTCTTATCGATTAGCGTGATAGAAATAATGCTAGAAGAAGTCTTTCCCGAGGGTAGGTCGTGGACTTTCTTGGCGATTTCATTTGCGGATTGGGCGAAGCCCGTTGTAATGAGGAATAAACCTGCAATGAACGATTTCAAAAATGTATTCTTCATAAAGCTCCCCTTTTTGAATGTTATAAATATATTACAGCTTTGGTGGAAAGGGACGTTTTTTTACAAATTTGCCCTATTTTTTTATTCCAACAAGGAATGGTAAATGGGATTACTTTTCTAAGTTTAGGCTAGAAGAGGTGAATTTCATGAAAGAGTACGCACCAGCGAAAATCAATTTGTTTTTAGATGTCATCCGCAAGCGTGAAGACGGTTACCACGATCTTGGAACGGTGTTCCAGACGGTCGATGCTGGCGATACCGTCGAAGCGACGCTTCGCGAAGATGGCGAAATTCGCCTGACTTATAACGAACCGCAGAACTATCCGCTCGAATCCGACCTCGTGTTCAAGGCGGCCAAGGCGCTCAAGGAATATGCCGGGACTTCGCTTGGTGCCGACATCCTCCTCACGAAGGTGATGCCTCTTGGGGCTGGCCTTGGTGGTGGCAGTGCCGATGCCGCAGCGACGCTTCGCTTGCTCAATAACTTGTGGCACCTGGACTTGCCGTTCGAAACGCTGGAAGCCATCGGGGCCCGTCTTGGCGCCGATGTCCCGTTCCTCGTCCGTGGCGGTACCGCTTTTGCCGAAGGCATCGGCGAGCGATTGACTTTCGTGGATCCGCTCGAACTTCCTGAAGAGGCCGTTCTCTTGATTGCGACTCCGCTTGATTCTGTCCCGACGAAGGATGCTTATGCGGGCGTCCCGAAATCTGGCCCGGACCGCTGGGAGCAGTACAAGAAGGCGTGGGATGCTCAGAAAGCCGCAGCGAACCTTTCGGCGGAGTCTGCAAAGCCGCTCTTTATGCAGCCGGAATCGTATTTCAACGCTTTTGAAGTCTCCGTATTCCCGACGCACCCGCTTGTCGCCGAAATGAAGGAAAAGTTCATTGCGCTCGGTGCCGACGTTGCCTTGATGTCGGGCTCTGGAGCCTCCGTTTTTGGCATTTTCAAGTCCAGGGATGAGGCGGAAAAGGCGGCGACGGCCATGAAGTCGATTTCCCGCTACCAGGCAATCACGAAATTCTGGCATCGTAAGGTGTGAGGTATGAGCGGTGAGCTATGAGGTGTGTAGTCTTGAGTTACTATTAACAGCTAACGAAAAACTCGTGGCTCATAGCGAAGCGGGCTGATTACTCTCTGCAGAGGCCTTTTTTTGCTTTTTTTTGCCCGTTTGCCTTTGAAAAAAGCTGATTTTTTACTATCTTTGTCGCACCATTGGGGTATCGTCAAGTGGTAAGACAACGGATTTTGATTCCGTTATTCGTTGGTTCGAGTCCAGCTACCCCAATGAATTTTTTTTATCTAATGGAGATAATACAATGGAACTCACAACGCTCAAAGCTACCTCGAGAGTGCTAGGTGCAAACCGCGACAACGCTCGTTTGCGTAAGGCTGGTCAGATTCCGGCCGTCTATTATGGTAAGGGTGTCGAAGCTAAGAACATTGCTGTCAGCGAAACTGACCTCCGCAAGGTTCTCGCTCCGGGCAAGCGTTACACTCTTCTCGACCTCGAAATTGACGGCAAGGCTGGCAATCCGGCTATCGTCTACAGCGTCCAGAAGAACGCTATCACTCAGAAGATCATCCACGTTGACTTCATCAAGATCGCCGATGACGAATTCGTCAAGGTTCGCGTTCCGGTGAAGCTCTCCGGTCTTCCGGTTGGTGTCAAGACCCAGGGTGGTGTTTTCGCTCAGGAAGCACGCTACCTCATGCTCGCTGCTAAGCCGGCTTGCATCCCGACCGTTCTTGAATTGGATATCTCCAACTTCGAAACGAACGTGACCTTCTACGCTAAGGACTTCAAGCTCCCGGAAGGTGTTCAGCTCGCTTCTGTGCCGCGTACCGTTATCTTCTCGATTTCTTCTAAGTCTAAGAAGAAGGATGCGGCTGCTGCTCCGGCTGCTGACGCTGCCGCTGCTGCTCCGGCTGCCAACTAATTTTGGCACCAAGCTGAAAGGCGAATTTGAGACCTGTCCCTGTTCAAGGGGCAGGCCTTTTTTTTGATTTATCTATATTGAGAATGTCGACCTTTTTGGATGAATCAAAGCATGTTTAAGAGTGTGTTTTTTATACTGATGGTCTTGATTTTGGGGAGCGCTTCGTTCGCCAAATTTGTGGCGGTTCTAGAGACGGCCACGGATTCATCTGTAAAAGAAAAGGTTTCTTTGGACGAATGTCAGTATTCTATCGAAAATTGCGAAGACAGTTGCCTTGCTGAAACGGGGAAGAATATTTCGGCAGATTGTATCAAGGACGCCCGCAGTTTGAGTGTTTTGGTAGAGGCCCCAGTTAAAGACGAGCCCAATTCGTTGGATGTGAATAGTATTGTTGGGCAAAGCGTCCCTACGAATGTAAAAAGCGAAAAAAAGCCTGTTCGCTGGGTTCCAATCGGGATTTCGGCTGCGGCTATTGTGGCCGGGATCGTTATTGCGGTTGTTGAAAATATCCATGCGAAGAACTCTAACAAGACAAACCCGGACTCGAAAGGTCAGGATGATGTCCGCTCGGCGCAGACAGGGCGCGCCGTGGGCCTAGGCCTTGCGATTCTGGGGGCAACGGGGCTTGGCTTGAGCTTTGTATTCTAGGGATGGAATTGGAATGATGATTAAATCGATAACGGTATGGTCTTTGAATGCTCCAAATATCTATATTAAATGATATGAAAACATTAAAGATTTTACTCTGTGCTAGTGTTCTTGCGCTTGTTGGCTGCGCAAGTTCTGAACCGCCTGCCAAACGTAGTGTCGACGTTGACGAAATCCGTGCGAATGCATCGCAGGCGTACGAAGAAGTCGATGCTCAAGAATAGCCCAAAAGCTGCATTTGGAGCCTTTATTCTCACACGTTAAAAATCTATATTTGCCCCTATGAAATCCCTAAAGATTCTGTATTGTGGCTGTCTTATTTCGCTTTTAGGCTGTGCCGGTTCCGAACCTGCGGTCAAGCATGGTGTTGATACTGATGACGTTCGTGCAAGGTCTTCGCAGGCGTTTGATGAACTGGACGAAAAACAGGCTCCATCCGTCAAAAAATCTGCCCCCAAAATGGCTCAGCCATCAAAGGTTGTCGAGGCTCCGAAGGCTTCGCTGACTGAATTGCTGTCCGCTTATGCATGCCCGAATACCGATGATTTACGCGGTCTTGGGATTGCGGACAATGCAAATTCCGCTTTGACGATTGCCCAAAAGGAAATTGCGGCTAAAATCCAGTCTGTCGTGGTGGCCAAGACGGAAGAAACGCGCCAGTCAAAAGTCGATGCCTACGGCAACGAATTGCTAGAATCTTCTTTCGAGGCTAAGACCCAGGTCATCACTCGCTTGCAGAATGCACAGGATGCAAGGCCTATTGTCACGTTGACCCAGTCCGGCAAGTACGGGGTTGTGGCCTGCATGCAAAGATCCGATGCCGCTAAGCCGTTCCTCAAGGAAGCGGGCTTGTTGCAGGATTCCGTGATGCTTGCTTCCAAGATTTTTGAAGAACAGAAGCACCCGATGATCAAGAATGATGCGTTCAAGACGGTTCGCGATGTCTATGTACGCTCTCTTGCGGTTTTAGATGTCCTTGACGGTCTGGGCGTCCAGTCTGGCATCCAGACGAAAGCGATTTATGAATCGGTGCAGAAAAAGTACAACGATTTCCGTTCGCAGTTTGCGTTCTATTACCAAGAAGAAAAGGGTACGGATGCTACAGCCCAGCAGCGTCGTTCTGTGTTTGAACGAATCTCGCTGAAGTACCCTGTGCATGCTGCGTCTTGCACCAACGGACTTTTGCTGAAACTGAACGTCACCCCGGCAGCTTGCGTCGAAAAGAGCCTTGGTATTTCATGCACTGTCGATTTGAGCCTGAGCGGTTCTAGCTGTGAAGGCGAATCTTATTTCACCCTGAACGCTAAGGTTAAGGGCAATGGCCGTTATGATGCCAAGGAAGCTCAGGAGCGCTTGGACGAAAATATTTCTAACGGCGAATGGTTTAACGATTGGATTACTGAACTGGACAAGTGGAGACTTAAATGATTCGCTTTTTGTCTTACGTCGTGAGCTTTGTTCTGGCGTCATCGCTTTTGGTCACTTCGAATGCGCATGCCGTTATGGAAAAATCGCATAAGATGGATTTGCCGAAATCGATTTCTGATTCGCTCCCGTGGTTTGCCATTCGTGAATTCTCGGACAACATGGCTCCGTTTACGCGTTCGCATTTGGCAAAGATTGCTAAAAACAGCGACCGCACGGCATTGGTCTATTTTGCCACTTGGTGTATTCCTTGCAGGGCCGGGATCAAGCGCCTGGTCGCCAATTACGACGAAATCCAGAAGAAAAAGTTGTCCATTGTGCTTGTGAATATTGGCGAACGCAATGAAGACCTGATCAAGCGCTGGATTGCAAATCTTGGCGTTTCGCAGTTTACGATTGTGTATGACCCGTTCAAACGCCTTACCGAAGGCTTTGGACTTGTCAATGAAGGCGAAGAAATTAGCTTGCCCCGTACGATTGTCCTCAACAAGAACATGAAACCTTTGTTCATGCTTGGTGAAGAAGGCCAGGATTGGCCGCAGGTCCTCTGGTCTAAATAAATTAATTTTTATTAGAATAAATTATTATGTATCTCATTGTCGGTCTTGGAAACCCTGGCACACAGTATTCGAATACTCATCATAATGCCGGCTTTATGGCGGTCGAAAAGCTTGCTGATTCTAGCAAGGACTGGAAATCGGAACACAAGGCACTCACCATGAAGGTGAACATTGCGGGCGAGGAATGCCTCCTCGTGAAACCGCAGACGTACATGAACCTTTCGGGCGAGGCCGTGCAGGCGCTCATGACGTGGTACAAGGTCAAGGTCGACCATTTGCTGGTGTTCAGCGACGACATTAACTTGGATGTTGGCCGTATCCGTTGCCGTAAGGACGGTAGCCATGGCGGTCAGAATGGACTCCGCAACATCATCGAGCATGTGGGCGACAAGTTCCCGCGAATCCGCTTTGGCGTAGGCAAGTGCCCTCCGAAATTTGACCTTTCCAACTGGGTGCTGGCGAAGTTCTCGCCCGAAGACCGCCCGAAATTCGACGAGGCGATTGCTAAAGTCCCGGCGCTTGTGGAATGCTACTTTAAGCTTGGCATTGAAAAGTGCATGGAACGCTATAACGGCAAGTGACACTCCGTGTCATCCTGAGCGGAACGAAGTGAAGTCGAAGGATCTAATGATTCTATAGATGTTAGCGAAATTGTTATGGCCTCGACAGGTGATGAACTTGTCGGGCTTTTTTATTATATTGAAAGTTAACCTTTTGGTGGAGGTATGTATGGTGAATAAAATCATTATCGCTTTGAGTATGGGACTCACTGCGGGGGCTTTGGCACAGGATTTTTGCAATGCAGCTAAACATACAGGTGCAAGCAAAAAAGTGAACGGGAACGAAGTGAGCTCGTATAACGAAGTCGGTTACGAGCTTTGGTACGATAGGGCTACATCGGGTTCGCTGACGATTTATGAAGACGGATCCATGGAATGTTCTTTCCAAAGTGCTGGAGACTACCTTTGCCGTGCTGGGCTTTCGTTCGATAGCGACAAGAAGTATAACGAACTTGGCGGCGATATGCTTGCGCAGTTCAA
>Ga0265299_10003163_pt1 | contig 16267 bp, 12 predicted proteins | sample AusTroGonzalo_MG_4_FD_193485 | JGI IMG/M metagenome (GOLD analysis project Ga0265299, IMG submission 193485) | Bovine rumen microbial communities from tropical cattle in Woodstock, Queensland, Australia - Gonzalo_02 | ecosystem: Host-associated > Mammals > Digestive system > Stomach > Rumen ... | reverse complement strand
CGTCACGTCAGATTCATTGATCATCTTCTGGCGTTCGTTCACGTCCTTGCGGAGTTCTGGATTGATCTTGAGAATTTCCAGGTCGTTACGCTTGGCAAGTCTCTCGAAAATTTGCAGGCCAGTGGTACCTGCTTCGCCATCTACGAATATCTTGAACATTTTTAGGTATCGGGGTTAGAGTTTGATTACTTGTTAGCGCCGCAGCACTTCTTGTACTTCTTGCCAGAACCGCACGGGCACGGGTCGTTACGGCCGACAACCGGACCTTCGTGGCGGACAGTTTCCTGCTTCACGGCACGACCATCGTAGAAGAACCATGCACCGCCGACCTTGTGGAATTCACCAAGTTCGTGGTGGTTGCGGGTGATGTTGCCCTGCTTGAAACGAGCGACAAATTCGACCCAGCCGATGTTCTTGTCTTCTTCGGTCTTGGTCTGCTTGATTTCGATGCCGAGCCATTCGGAATCGCGGCTCCAAGCTTCTACGCTCGGTTCGTCAAAGTCGTCACGCTGGGTGGCTTCGAGGGAATCCTTGAGCCATGCAATTTCGTGCTTGGCGTAAGCGGTGTAGCGGGAGCGCATGAGGGCTTCCGGGGACGGGGCGAGAGTGGTCTTCTTAATAATCGGTTCGCAGCAGTCGCAGTAGGCCTTGCCAGAACCGCACGGGCATAAATCGTTAGCCATAATGAAATCCTTATAAAAAACTGGGCTAAAAATACAAAAAAATGGGTCGCCTGTGGAGTCTATCGCGCTTTTTTTACAAGCACAAAGTCTAGAAAAAAGAGACCCCGGCACGGAGGCCGGGGTGACATCTAAAATGTTGGCGGACATGACAGCAAAAATAGCTGCGGGCGTTCTCTCTTCAAAATTACAGGCACTTCTTCATGAGCCAGAATTCTTCCTTGCCTTCGCGGCCCGGAATGCTATTCGTGGGCTTGATGCGTTCGACGATGTCGAACACGCCGTCCAGGCGAGCCATGAGTTCGCCTTCGCTCATGCAGTGCGGAGGGCCCTGCATGGTCTTGCCGTTCATGAGCGGGTACATGAGGCAGATGAACACGCCGTCGTCCTTCATCATCTTGTAGCAGACTTCGAAGAATTCGTCGCGGCGGCCCGGGTGGATTGCCGAGAATGCACCGTAATCATAGATGATGTCGAACTGCTGGCCACCGCGCTTGGCATCCTTCGGAGAAAGGGTGAACAAGTCGAGGTCGAGGGAGCGCAGGTTCTTGTGCTTGCGGCTCAAGTGGTCCAGTTCATCGACTGCGGTCGGAGCAAAGTCGACTGCTAAAACTTCGTGTCCACGCAAAGCCCATGCCTCGGCATCGTAGCCGAACCCGGCGCCGGGAATCAGCACAGAGCCGGTTGCGGGGCAGGAGGGGTGCTTGAAAAATTCAAGCAGGGCCGGAGTCGCCTTCTTGAAATTCCAGTAGTCCTTGCCTTCGGCATAGAGATTGTCCCAGAATTCCGGGAGGTTTTGCGTTAACATTCTTTACCTTCCTTTTTGTACGCTAATTGTCCACACGCAGCAAGGATGTCCCTACCGCGCGGATTACGGATCGTTATTTGAATTTCAGCAGCTCGCACGGCGGCGAGGAAATCTTCCACCTCTTCGGGGGTGGGGGCGTGGAGCGTCGGGTCGTCGCCGTCGTTAAGCACGATGGCGTTCACCTTCACGCGGCGCGGGGCGCAGATGCGGATGAGCTCTTTTGCGGCCTTGGGCGTGCAGGTGATGTTCTGGATGAGCACGAACTCGAACGTCACGTAGTTATCGGTGCGGCGGATGTATTCGTCAACCGCTTCCAAAAGTTTTTCGATAGGCCAAGTCTTGTTCACCGGCATCACGGACGAACGGTATTCGTTGTTCGTGCTGTTGAGGCTCACGGCGAGGCAGCAGGGCGTGTTGCGGTCCACGAGTTCCTTGATCTTCGGGACGACTCCCGAAGTGCTCACGGTCATGCGCTTTGCGCCCATGTTAAAGAGTTTCTGATTGTGCAACGTGCAGCAGACTCGGTGCACATTTTCAAGGTTGTTGAGCGGTTCGCCCATGCCCATGAAAATGATGTTCGTCACCTGGGCGACTCCGCCTTCTTCGTTCATGAAGCCGTTGTCCTTCAGGTACCAGTTGACGTTGATGATCTCTTCGAGGATTTCGCCGGCTTCGAGATTTCTCGTAAATCCCATCTTGGCGGTACGGCAGAACGCACAGTTCATGGCGCAGCCGACCTGCGTCGAAACACAAACGGAATAGCGTCCGTTCGAGGGGATCATGACCGTTTCGATGTGATGACCATCTTCAGTCTGGAAAAGCCATTTGACCGTACCGTCGACAGAAACAGAACGCTGGTCTTCCTTAAGACCGCAAAGCGTGAACTGTTTGGCCATTTTTTTGCGGAGAACAGGGGAGATGTTTACCATCTCGTCGTAGCTGCGCACCTGCTGGCAAAAAAGCCATTTTTGGATCTGGTCGGCGCGGTATGGCTTTTCGTCAACGTCCCGAAGCCAAGCTTTGAGCTCGTCGGTAGTCAAAGTTTTTATATTACGCTGCCATTCCATCACTATAAAAGATAGAAAATTTTAAGCTTTTTGTTAAGGGCTAGGGTCGGCGTAAACCTCCCGCCTTGCGTATGTATTCTAGACAGGGATTGAGACTTTCGGCCGCGTTTCGCACGGGAGTGTCTATATGGGTGTCCGCCTGTTTGGCGTGTCTTTGCCAAAAAAGGTGGAGGTAGATTCTGTCTAGTTCTACTGCGAGCGAACCGAGACTTGTCCTAAGAGCGAGGGCCATCTGGGCAAGCGTATCGATCGAGGGAATGCGTTTCCCGCATTCCATTTGCGAAATGTACTGCCTGGAGATTCCCGATTCGACAGATAACGATTGCTGCGTATGCCGTCGTTGTTGTCTTACCGATATCAGGAGAAGCCTGACGGCTTCGTGAAGGAGGATTCTTTCGTAATTCATCGCGCGCAATTTTACCAAAATGCGAAAAAATCGGGTGTATGCGATAGTTTGCAAAAAATGCTAATTCTTTGATATCCATTGATATCATTTCGATTCCCGAAAAATTACGCGTCACATAATGACAATCTTTTTTGTGTTTTTAAATTGCTTTTTTTACTAAAACGCCCATGGAAATGTTCCTAAAAATTTTCGAAGGCGGGGCGTGATTTGCTTAAAAATAAAGCTTTGCGCTTGTCCTGATTTTTGAAACCAAATTTATGTTAGAATAAATTTATGAAGTTTTGATAAACATATTTTGCCGGGAATTTTCGTACCGAAAAAATAGAGAATGCGAACAGATTCCTGAAAAACGTCTTTACAACTGTGTACGGAAAATTTTTTTACCGTGGTTGAGATTGAAATTAAAAGATTATTTTTCGTGAGGGAAATTTTCAAAAAAAGGGGTCTAGAATGATAGACGTAAAAGGGAAGTGGTGCCTTATTACGGGTGGTTGCCGCGGTGTCGGTCGCCTTATCGCCATCGAAATGGCTAAGCTCGGTGCAAATCTCATCTTGCAGGGCCGCGACAAGAGCCATGCCGAAAAGGTGATTGCACTCGCTCCGTATGGCGTTCAGGTGAAGGCCGTGGGCTGCAACCTCGAAAATGAAGCCGAAATTGAAGCCGCCCTTGCCGAAATTGATTCTTTTGGCGTTCAGGTGGACCTCGTTTTCAACAATGCTGGCCTCATGAGCCACTACTTTGTCGACTATACGACGAACACGATGGACGATTTCCGCCAGGCGATGGCCGTGAACTTCTTTGCCCCGATGAAGATCGTGTACCACTTCTTGCCGGGCATGATCAAGCGCGGTTTTGGCCGTATGCAGCTCACGACGAGCGGTATCGCGAACGAGCCGGAACTTGCCGCTTACGCTTGCGCCAAGGCCGCCCTCACCAAGTTCGTGAAGGATTTCGCCTGCAAGCTCAATGGCACGGACGTGATGATGAACGTGATGGATCCGGGGTGGCTCCGCACGGATCTCGGTGGCCCGAACGCCCCGAACGCTCCGGAAACGGTTGTCCCGGGAGCTCTCGTGAGCGTGCTTTTGGACGACAAGAAGAGCGGCCGCTGGTTCAGCGCCCAGGATTACGTCGGCATGAGTGTTGCCGATGCTGTCGAAGCTGGACGCAAGGTTTTGGCATAAAAACGCTAAAAACGGCAAAAATTTAAAGAAGCCCGCATCGTTATGCGGGTTTTCTTTGTGCCAGAAAATTGGAAATGTGTGAAATATCACAACACTCGCAACAAAATTTTATTTATTTTACGAAAAACTTTTAAAAAACTTGCAAAATTTAAAATTTTATGCTAGTTTATAGTCAGGTGTAGTATTATGGATTTTGATACCTTCCTGCATTTAATTGCAACGGAGGCCCGTGGATATGTCGTCACAGAAGATTTACAAATTTCCGGAGGGGACAAGGCAAGAACTGGAAAAATCGGAAATTCCGCTTGCCATCTATCAGCTTGTTGATGGATGTATTCGAACTGTTCTTGTATCCGATGGTTTGCTGCGTTTAGAGAGGCCCGGTTTTACCCGTGAGGAGATGATTGACTATCTCGATACGGATATGTACAAGAATGTCCATCGTGAAGACCTTGTGTATGTTGTTTCCAAGGCCAAGGAATTTGCCAAAACACATGGTGGACACTACGATATTTACTATCGGCAAAAACTTTACGGAAAAGACGATTACTACACACTCCATGCCTCGGGATACCATCGTTACTTGGAGGATGGCACCGAATATGCGGTCATCTATTATGATGATGTGACCAAGGCTGTCCAGTCCATTAACGAAAAAGGTTCTGACCGTACGGACGATTTCGCGGAACTTCTGAATACGGACCTGGTGGATCCGTTTGTCATTGTCGATGCGAAGACGCATGAAGTTTACATGGTCAGCTCGTCGATTAAAAAAGTCTGGATTCCTGCGAAAAAGTTCAAGCCGGGCATCAATTTTGAGGAATTCTTCTTCAAGTCCGATGTTCCCCATCCGTTTTCCATTGACGATGTTCTTGAAAAGGGCGAAGAAATTTTGCCGAACTCCCGTACGGGCGGCGACCTGATTCTTGGCGCATCCCTTGTCAAGTGGCACAAGAAAAACGCCGTGTTCCTCCGCATTAGCGAAAAGGCCGATCGTTACTTTGATTCGCTGACGGGCCTTCCGAACATGGAATATAGCCGCATCTGCGGTGAAAACTTTGCGGACAGTATCAGGAACAAGGGTGGCGACCCTGCGATTATCTTCTTTGATATTGTCGGGATGAAACTTTACAATAGCGCAAATGGTTTTGACAGGGGCGATGAACTCCTGATCCATTTTGCCGCATGCCTCAAGAAAAAGTTCCCGAATAATTTGATTTCCCGTTTTTCGAACGATCATTTTGTCGTCATTGCGGATATGCGGGATGTCGAAGAGCGCCTGAACAAGGTGCGCACTTACGTCAAGAATTATGTGTCGAAGATTTCGATGGATGTGAATATCGGCATCTGTAGAATCGATGAATTCGACGCCATTCTGGATACGAGCGAAAAGGCAAAAATCGCCTGTACGCTGCAAAAGAATAAAGCCGAGAACCATATCAGCTATTACGATGAAGACCTGCGCAACGATCTGATTTTGCAGAACTACATCGTGAACCACATTGACGAAGCCATCGAAAAGGACTACATCAAGGTCTACTACCAGCCTGTGGTCCGTACGATTACGGAAACGTTCTGCGGTATGGAAGCGCTCACCCGTTGGATCGACCCGCAGTATGGTTTCTTGAACCCGGCTATTTTTATCGGCGTGCTCGAAGAATCCCGCCAAATCCATAAGCTGGATAGTCACGTCATTAATGTCGTGTGTAAAGAGATGCGCGAACAGATCGATAGCGGGAATCCCGTGGTTCCTGTTTCGTTCAACCTTTCGCGTTTGGACTTTCTGGGCTGTGACATTTTCGATGTGGTCGAGAAAGCGCTCAAAAAGTACAATATCGACCGTGAATACATCCGTGTCGAGATTACCGAAAGCATTATGGCTTCGGATTCTTATGTCCGTAGCGAAATCGAGAAGTTCCGTCTGGTCGGTTACGAAGTCTGGATGGATGACTTTGGCAGTGGATACTCTTCGCTCAATACGCTCAAGGATTACAAGTTCGATGAACTCAAGATTGACATGGCGTTCTTGGCGAACTTCAACGACGTTTCCCGCACGATTATTCGTTCTACCGTGCGTATGGCGAAAAACCTTGGATTAAAGACGCTTGCCGAAGGTGTCGAAACCAAGGAACAGATGGACTTCTTGAAAGGGATTGGCTGCGAAAAGGTCCAGGGCTACTATTACGGAAAGCCGATGCCGCTGAAGGAAACGATCAAGCACATGGAATCCATCGGGGTGCCTGTCGAAAATCAGGAATCGCGGCTTGTCTATTCGAAACTCGGTAGTATCGACTACCTGGTGGAATCGCCCAAGGCAATTATCTCTTATGAAAACGGGGTGTTCAAGTTCCTGTTCTTGAACAAGTTGTTCGAAGAGCAGTTGCGAAGCCTCGGCTTCAAGAGTCGCGAAGATGTGGAACGCGCCTGCAATGATCCTAACGATCCGGCCTACTATACGCTTCACGAAGCGGAACGGGCGGCTTACAAGGGTCCGCACCAGATGACCTACGTTTCCCATGGGATGTTTGTATCGATGTCGGGCAAGCTTGTCGCCGATATCAATGGCTGCCACATTTACGATATGTCGTTGCGCAACACGCACGTGAGCGCTTACGAGAATACCTCGAACGATCAGGATGTGGTCAAGGTCAATGTCGATGCGAAGACGGTCTTGATTGCCGATGTCAATCCGCAGAACAGGGCGTTTCTCGAAAGCATGTTGCGAAGTGATTACAACCTGCTGATTGCAGAAGATGGCGAGCAGGTCCTCCAGTTGATGAAGGAGCATGGCAACCGCATTTCGCTAGCGCTGATTGCGGCGGTACTCCCCAAGGTCGATGGCTTCAAGATTATGCAGACGTTCCGGTGCGAACATCGCGAAGTCCAGATTCCGTTTGTCATCATGACGGACAATATGGAACTTGCGAAGGAAAGCATGCGTCTTGGCGCCTACCAGTATGTTCTTTTGCCGATTAAGGACAAGGGCATCATCAAGGCAAAAATTGACGGAGCCATCAAGAATACCGAATTGATCCACCAGATGGCGCTCAACTACATGGAATTTGTGGCCGGTGGTGTCATGCTTTTTGAACTGGGCTCTCAGGCAATTCTTTATGTGAACTGCCGAGCGTTGGACATCTTTGACTGTAACGACATCGAAGAATTCCGTAATGTGGTCGGGGATAATTTCAAGAATGTCGTGGTTCCCGAAGATTTCGAAAAGACGAACCGGGAAATTCACGAACTGGTCGAAAGTGGCAGTACGCAGCCGAGGCAGATTACCTATCGCGCCCGCACGAAAAAGGGAGCCTTGAAGCGTATCTACCTTGTCGGGAAGGTGTTCAAGGGGACTCCGTATGGGGATATCTTCTCGATGTTCATTTCGGAAGATGATATGGCCCTCAAAAACTACTTTGTGCGAAAGAAGGCGTTCGAAGAGTTTATGGCATCTGGCGAAGCGACGCGAACCAAGTCGTATGAACCGGGCTACAAGGCGTTCATTTTCTGGAATATCACCAAGAATTCTCCGGTGCTGAGGATGGACGGCATCAGCTACATTCCTAAAGAGCTGAAAGGCCAGTACACTTACGATATCCATTATAAATTCTTGTCGAGCATGTTCTCGAAAGAAGGGGTGGACGCCCATAAGGCCGCAAACTACACTCGTGAAAAATTGTTACGGGACTTTGCGAACGGGAACAAGGTGCCGCCCCTGAGCTTGAACTATCACCTTAAAAACGGGTGGTTTACCATCAAGACGACTAGCGAGATGATGGCGGATCCGGATACTGGCGACGTGATTCTGAAGATGCAGAACGAGAACACCACGGATATCGAAGCCTATCGCGAGTTGACGGACTCGGTCATATTGAACATGTATGACCAGATCATCTATATTGATGGGTCTTTGGATAGCGTGCTGACGCTTTCTAGTGTCGAAGGAAAGCCTGTGTATGTACAGCGTTCTATCACGGACTCTATAGAAAGTCTTTGCAAGTTGTTCCAGATTTCGCTTTGCCCTGTGGGCCAGCTTCTGGATTATATCCAGAACCGGACTTCAAACGAAGTGTATTGCAGGGTCTTCAAGGCCGATGACGGAAAATTCAAGCTTGTGCAGGCAAAAACGCTTTACAACGGATTCCAGAAGTTTATCGTGACAATCGCGGATATCACGGATTCCAAGAGAGAATTCGTTTAAGCGTCGTAACCGTTATGACGAGCCCTCTTGTGCTCGTACATGCGGTTATCGGCTTCGCGCAATAGGCTGTTGATGTTGCGGTCTCCCTTTGTGACAGAAATTCCGTAACTGATCGAAATGCTCAAATCGCCGGCGCGGAATAGCGTGCAAATTCTTTTGTCCAAAGCATCGCAGCGGTTCCGGACTTCGTTTTCGGGCACGATCTTTTCCATAATAACCGTAAATTCGTCACCGCCAAGACGGGCGACCAGTCCATCCGGGAACGCTTCCTGTATGAATTTGGCCGTTCTCTTTAAGATTTCGTCACCGCGCTTGTGGCCGAAATTGTCGTTGATGTCCTTGAAGCGGTCGAGGTCCATGTAAATGAGCGTCATCGCCTTGTTGGAATTGTTACGTACGAAGTCTTCGAAGTAGCGCCTGTTGTAAAGTCCTGTCAAGGCGTCCGTATTGGCTTCGTTCAGGATCATCTTTTCGTAGTTGCGCACCATGGTCACGTCATTGAGGATGACAAAGTAACCCGAGGTGTTCTGGAAGTAGTCGATGATTTCTTGTTCGATGACAACGAAGTTGTGCTTGCGACCGCCAATTTCCATTTCGTATTCGCGAGTCTTGGATCTGCCGTCATTGCCGATCTGTTCTGCACTGACCGGGATCATGTTCTGCTCTAGCCATAGCATGTAAGAAAAATTCTCGACGTCCTTGGCGTCCAAACCGACCAGTTTCTTGAAGGCGTCGTTGATCTTGAGGGTGCGCCAGCTCAAGTCGCACAGCATCAGCGGGAACGGGATGTTTTCGACCAGAATCGAAAGTTCCAATCCCATGTTGCCGAAGTCGGTTACGTCTTTAGCGACTCCGACGGTGCCTTCGATATTTCCGAACATGTCGAAAAGCGGGGTCTTGTAAGTCTTGAGCTGCTTCATGCCTTCGCTAGTCTTGAGCGGTTCGTCAAAAATGCAAGTATGTCCGGCGTTCATGGTTTCTGTTTCGGATTCCATGCAGACGTATTCGCCTTTCTTGTACTCTTCTTCGGAAATGTCCCAGATGTAGTAGTGCCCGCGACCGCGGATATCTTCTTTAGTCTTGTGGACGGTTTCGCAAAATTCATTGTTCACCATCATGTGGGCGCCGATCCTGTCCTTGAACCACACGAGATCGGGGACGCTGTCCATGGCTGTGGTGAGCTTATTCTTGTAATCCCAGGCGTCAAAACGCGTTTGCAGATTTTTAAGCAACTTTTCGAACCGTTGCTTGCGGATAATCTCGTCTTCGGTCTTGGGCCAAACGTCAAGGAGGGCGGCGTATTCGTTTTTGACGTCGGCGATTTCACCGAAAAATACGATTTCGGAATGGGGGCGCTTGCTTTGCAATGCCTTGGAAACTTCTGCGGAAGAATCGGTCAGAAGGACTTCGAAGGCGTCGTCTGCGGGGGCATCTATTGAAATGCTGGTATCCCACAAAAGTGGTCGGGATATCGCAAATCCCCTAAAGATATCTTTGTCTTTTTCTGATGCGATATGCATCGAAAAATTCAGTTTCATAACTGACCGCCCGTATTTAGATTTATTAAACAATGATATAAAAATATTGGATTTTTCGCAAGTATTTTAGGTATTCCAAATCGGGGTATCTGTAAAAATGTGCTTTTTTGTGCATTATTTTGAAAAATGACATCTTTTGTCATTCTGATTTGTTATATTAGTGCTCATGGTAGCAGTAAATAAGTCTAAGAAAGAAATTGTGTATCTCTGTACGGAATGTGGCAATACGACGCCCAAGTGGGCAGGCAAGTGTCCGTTCTGTGGCGCCTGGAGTTCGCTCAAGGAGCATGTCGTCGAAAATTCGGCCGAAGGGGCAGGGCGTTCGGGGCGCGGGCTGGGCGGTCCGGTCCACAAGATTATCCCGCTGAAGGATGTGGCAACAGAAGATACGCGTCGCCTGAGTACGGCAAATTCCGAATTTGACCGTGTGCTTGGGGGCGGTTTTGCGCCGGGGAGTCTTGTGCTGATTGGCGGTGATCCGGGTATCGGCAAGTCGACCTTGGTGCTTACGACGCTTGCGACCATGAATGCGGCTGGCGTTAAGGCGCTTTACGTGAGCGGCGAAGAAAGCGCTTGTCAGGTGAAGCTCCGCAGCGAACGTTTGAATGTTTCGGGGAGCGACATGCTGCTCCTGTGCGAGACGAACCTCGAAAAGATTCTGGAGCAGGCACGTGAGGTAAAACCTCAGGTGCTCGTGATCGACTCCATCCAGACGGTTTATAAGAGCGATCTCTCCGGGACTCCCGGCTGTGCGACGCAGTTGCGCGAATGTACGCTGGACTTGATGGTGTTTGCGAAGAATTCCGGCTGCATCACGATTCTGATTGGGCACGTGACGAAGGACGGGCAGATTGCCGGTCCGAGAATCTTGGAGCACATGGTCGATACGGTGGTGTACTTTGAGGGCGACCGCAATCATCAATACCGTTTGCTGCGCACCATCAAGAATCGCTTTGGCGCTACCGACGAAATTGGCGTTTTCGAGATGACGAGTCACGGGCTGAAACCGGTCGTGAACCCGAGCAAGGTGTTTTTGCAGGAGGGCGTTCCTCCGACTCCGGGGAGTGCGGTTTGCTGCACCATGGAGGGGTCGCGGGCGCTCTTGTTCGAGACGCAGGCGCTTGTGAACCAGACGAACTTTGCGGTTCCGCAACGTGTGGCTGCTGGAATTGACCCGAAGCGCCTGACCATCATTCTTGCGCTTTTGGAAAAGTTCGGCGGTATTACGATTGGTGCGTCGGACGTGTTCGCGAGTATCGCTGGAGGCATGAAGGTGAATGATGCTTCGTCGGACTTGGCGCTTGCGTTAGCGGTGGCGAGTAATCACTTGGGCATCCCGCTTTCGCGACAGACGATTGCGATTGGCGAACTGGGACTCTCTGGCGAAGTGCGTGGCGTGAGTCTTTTGGACCAGCGGCTCAAGGAAGCGCACCGCTTGGGGATGATGGAAGCGGTCGTGCCTGCAAGTTGCAAAATTGCAGAGAGCATGGGCTCGATGAAGGTCGTGCGTGTGCATTCGCTTGCCGAAGCCATCACCTGGCTGAAGGAAAAGCGATGAGTGAAGATGTGTGTGCTGTGTGCGGTGATTTTTGAACCGCAAAAATAAAAAGGGACGCTCGTAAGAGCGTCCCTAATTTCCGTTATTCAAAAAGGCTTATTTTTCGCCCGGTCTCTTGAAACCGTAAGCGCGCGGGTCGAAGCCGGCCGGGAACTTGGTTCTTTCATTGTAGTACACCTTCTTGGCGGTGAACTTTTCAATCTTAGCACCCGTCAAGTCTGCACCGGAGAAGTCCACGTCGTCCATCTTGGTGTCGGCGTCAAACTTGACACCTTCCATCTTGGCGTTGAGGAAGGTCACCTTGATGAGCTTAGCACCAGAGAAGTTTGCACCGGAAAGCTGGGCATTGTTGAATGCAGAGCGTTCGATGGTGGAGTTTGCAAAGTTTGCCTTGGTGAGGTCGGCGTTATCGAAGATGTCCTTGAAGACGTAGGCACCGTCGAACACAGCCTTCATGAGTTCAGCGTAGTTGAACACGTTCTTGCTGACGGAGGCGTCAAAGAAAGAAGTCTTGTTGAGCTTGGTCTTGTCGAAAGTGCTCTTGGAAACTTCGCCCTTGTCGAACACGACGCCGTTCAAGTCCTGGCCGTTGAACTTCATGTTCTTGAGCTTGGACTGAGCGAACTTAGCCTTCTGGAGCATGGTTCTGGAAAGATCCACGTCGTTGAAGTAGGTGAGGGAAAGGTCGGCTTCCTGGAGGTTGACGTTGTTGAAGTCAGCACCGTCGAATTCTGCCTGGGAAAGACCTGCCTTGGCGAAGTTCACGTTGTTGAGCTTCACGCCGCTGAAGTTTGCAGCGATGAGGTTACATGCCGTGAAGTCGGTCTTGTTCATGGTGGTCTTGCGGAGGTCGCTGTTAGCCATCAAGGAACGAGAAAAGTTCGTGTTGGTGAGGTTTGCCTTGCTGAAGTCTGCACGGGTAAGGTCCATGTCGGTCACGGACGCCTGGGTGAGGTCAGCCTTGCTGAAGTCGCATTCGTCAGAGACCTTCATAGCGTCGAGACGAGCGTTCTTGAGGTTTGCCTTCGGGAATTTGCTGTCGAGGAGCGTTGCACGGTAGAGGTCAGCGCCTTCGAGGTTGGCCTTTTCGAAAGAAGCGGAACGGATGTCAGCACCGCTAATCGTTGCGCCAGCGAGGTTTGCACCTTCGAAGTTTGCACCGCTAATCACAGCGTTACGGAAAGAAACGCCGGCGAGGTTTGCTTCTTCGAAGTCCGGAGAGTCACCAGCAGAGCGCTGGAAGTCCGTAACGCCCTTAATTGCTCTGGCCTTCTGGAACTGGTAATTATCGATACGCTTGTCGCGGAAGGACATGTTGAGGTCCTTACCTCTGTAATCCTGTGCGGACACATTGAGTGCGAGGGCACCAAGGAGGCAGAGACCAAATTTATAGACATTCTTCATATTCATATAATAAATTCCCTTTATGAAAAACCAAATAACGGATAGCCCTAAAATAACTAAAAAAATTGCAAAACTAACAACTAAAAAGAAAAAGTCTATAAATAAATACTAATTTTTACGATGTAATGACATTTTTTCGTTCAAATTCGTACAATGTGGTTGTCTGCGGAGCAGGTCCAGCCGGTCTTATGGCTGCGTACCAGCTTGGAAAATTGACAGGCAGTGATGGACGGGTGCTCCTTTTGGATAAAAAGGAACCCTGGAAAGAGCCGATTTTTTGTGCCGAGGCGGTTTCGACCCACCGTTTGAACGAATTGTGGCCTATTGACGAATCCTGGGTGCGTGGACGAATCTCCGGCATCTACTTTACGTCGCCCAAGGGCTACAAGGCCGAATTTTATAGTAAGGACTGCGGCCGACTTTTAGACCGTTCCAAGTTCCACCATGCGATTGCCGATGCCTGCATCGAAGCGGGCGTGGAATGCCGTTATGACGCTCTCGTGAAGAGCATTTCTCGTGACGGAAACGGCTGGCATCTGAGTGTGCAGGTCGGCGCTGAAGTTGTTGAAATTTCGGCTCAGGCAGTCGTTGATGCGACCGGTCCTGGATGCCGTCTGACTCGCGGAATCCCGTGCCTTGAAGGGATTGAATCGGGCGATGGAGACTTGGAACCCGCCATCTTTGCGGTTGCCGAGGGCATTGAACATAAACGTGACCACATCGACTTGTTCTACGGGAGCGAGTTCCCGGGGGGCTACGGCTGGATTTTCCCGCGTGACGGCAAGGAAGTGAATATCGGTTTTGTGCTAGCGAAGGATGCAAAGCCCGGTATCTCGATGCGTGAAAAACTCAAGCAGTTTATCGCGAATCATTACCCTGACGCTAGCATCAAGGCTATTTACGGTGGCATGATCGCTTGTGGCCAGTCCAACAAGCCGATGGCTAAATGCGGACTCTTCAAGGCGGGCGATGCCGCCAGTTGCGTGAATCCGCTCAGCCGTTCGGGCATTGTCGAGGCCATCCTCTGCGGAAAGCTTGTCGCGGAATCGGTTCATGAATGGCTTAATGCCAAGGACGATGAATCCCGTGCCCGCATCGAAAGCGCAGTCCTTGAGCGCTGGATGGCTTCTCTTGGAAAGTCCCATTTGCAGATCGCGAGGGCAAAACCCGGTCTTGCAAAAATCAAGGATGAACAGTTTGATAAGGCGGCCTTGCGTTTGTCGAAGCTCCCGCGCGAAAAGCAGACCCTTTTGAGGATCTTCTTTGCGGTGCTTTGGTCTTGCCCGTCTGTAATTTGGAAAATGCGTTCTTTTTTGCATTAAGATGAGTATGTCAGAAAGTATTGTTGAACGTCAAGAAAAGATTCGTGAAAAGTTCGCCTCGTTTGGCGACCCCGATGACAAGTGGAAGTTCCTCTTGGATTTGGCCCGTGAACACAAGGGTATGGACGCTGCGCTGAAGGCGGAAAAGTTCATTATCCAGGGCTGTGCATCGACGATGTATCTGGTCCCGAAGTTCGAAGGCGGAAAGATCCACTTTGAAATGGATGTGGAAGGCGGCACGACGAACCCGCTCATTAGCCGTGGTTTGGGGGCGCTAGCCTTGCAGGTCTTTAACGATATGACTCCGGCGGATATTCTGTCTGTGGATCCGACGTTCTTCCAGAAGATTGGTTTGAACGTTGGACTTTCGCCGACGCGTTCCAACGGTTTTGCAAGTCTTTTAAAACAAATTTATTTATACGCACGCGTCTTTGACGCATTATCAAAAAAGTAGGACAAATCTATGTTTAGTTTCTTGAATGGAAAGAGCCCGTTTGATGAGGCTGAAGAAAAACTGGAAGCCGGTGAAACCGTCAATGGTCGCCCGAAACTTCCGCAAGCTCCGATCATGGGCTGGCAGGACGGCGTGTTCTTGCTGGTGCTCGTGGGCTTGATTGTGGGTGGTTACTATTACTACCAGTACGCCAAGCAAAAGAGCGCCGATACGTTTGCAAAGTGCGACGCTTTGTATGTAGCCGCCGAAACGGATGCTACTAAGTATGTGGAAGCCGAAGCTTGCTACAATGAAACCTGGGATCTCGGCTTTGTAAGCGATACCATGGAAATCCTCCGCCAGAACCGCTTGGGTGCTATCGAAGATTTGCGCAACCACCAGAAGGACTTGTATGCCGACGCTATGGGCGCCATGGCTGCTCGCGATTCCGTTGCCGCTTACAACATCGTGAACAATTACAAGGGCCCGATGCTCTTGAACCAGGGCGACCGCAAGGATTGGAACAACATTGTTGATAATGAAGCCGTGAAGGCTTGTGTGGCTGCTGCCGCAGCCCGTGCCGATTCGATTGCAAAGGCGAAGGCTGTTGCGGACTCTTTGGCTCAGGTTGCCGCAGAACTCCGTGCAAAGGCTGTTGCCGATTCCATCGAAAAGGCTAACAAGAAGCTTGCGAAGAAGAAACGCAAGAAGGCGTAAAAAAGACGAAAGAACGGCCTACGGCCTATAGACGAGAGACGAAAGATTAGGTTTTAGGTGGTTCGGCGGGCTCAAAGCTCATTGCTCACTCCCCCTAAAACCTGATACCTAACTCCTAGAAACCTTCTCGACTGTAATTTCTCGTTCAGTTTCGGAGAGAATTTGAATTTTAACGACGTGGGTAATGCCTGCGTCGTTTTCTTCTAGACGTTCGGGCCATTCGATGAGGCTGATGCCGCTTTCGAGGTAGTCCGGGTCCATGCCGACTTCGTAGAGGTCGGCGCCGCCTTCGAGACGGTAGAGGTCGAAGTGGAAAATGGGCGGGTTGTTCGGGTATTCGTGAAGGATGGTATAGGTCGGGGAGCAGACGGTGCCATCGAAGCCGAGCCCCTTGCAGATGCCGCGGCTGATGACGGTCTTGCCGGCGCCGAGGTTTCCGTACAAGGCGACCTTGTCACCGACCTTCAGTTCCTTGGCGAATTGCAATGCCCAGTTGTATGTTTCTTCTTCGCTTGTGAATCTCATTGTTTGCTTAGGATGTCTACAACTTCTCTTTGAACTGTTCGTACGTGAATTTGTGCAACAGGTGGAACTTGCCGGATTCATCGAACTTGCCGATGCTCGGGTGACGCACACCGTTGAAGAACGTGGTCTTGACCATCGTGTAGTGGATCATGTCTTCGAAGATGATGCGGTCGCCGACCTTGAGCGGTTTGTCGAAAGAGTAATCGCCGAGTTGGTCGCCGGCGAGGCAGGAATTGCCTGTGAGCTTGTACGTGTAAGCTTTTTCGCCCGGGAATGCGGCGCCGATGACGCTTGGACGGTAAGGCATTTCGAGGCAGTCCGGCATGTGGGCGCTGATGGATACGTTGAGTATTGCAATGTCCATTTCGTTGTGGACGATGTCGCCAACGCTTGTGACGAGTTCACCGGTCTGCCAGCCGATGGCTT
>Ga0265299_10003159_pt1 | contig 16278 bp, 12 predicted proteins | sample AusTroGonzalo_MG_4_FD_193485 | JGI IMG/M metagenome (GOLD analysis project Ga0265299, IMG submission 193485) | Bovine rumen microbial communities from tropical cattle in Woodstock, Queensland, Australia - Gonzalo_02 | ecosystem: Host-associated > Mammals > Digestive system > Stomach > Rumen ... | reverse complement strand
GCATGTGGATCGCTTTCATTCTGGCTCTCGCCCTCGCCGCCATCATCTTCCACACCCGCTTCTGGCGCCTCGCCATGAAGATGGAGTAGACGCTCCCCAAAAAAAAGTGTCATTTTTTTTACATTTTTCTTCCAAAAAAATTTGGTAATATCAAAAAAAAGTTGTAACTTTGCAGTCGCTTAGGTGCGTGCAGGGGCGTTCTGTGTGCGCGTGGGCGCGAAAACTGACTAAGAATCAAATACATACAACAAAAAACAACAACAATGGCAGAAAACAAATTCAACATCCTGGATGACTTTGCTCCCATCTCGACCCAAGAGTGGAAGGACAAGATCATCGTGGACCTGAAGGGTGCCGACTTCGACAAGAAGCTCGTATGGCGCACCCCGGAAGGCTTCAACGTACAGCCTTTCTACCGCCAGGAGGACCTGGAAGGCCTGCAGACCACGCAGTCTGCCCCCGGCCAGTACCCCTTCGTGCGCGGAACCAAGGAAAACAACGACTGGTACATCCGTCAGAACATCCCCGCCATGGACCCGAAGGCCGCCAACGCCAAAGCGCTGGACGTGCTGAACAAGGGCATCAACTCGCTGGGATTCCGTATCCCGGGTAAGGAACTGAGCGCGGACTACATCGCTACGCTGCTGGACGGTATCTACTGCGAGGTGATCGAACTCAATTTCCGCACCTGCATGCACAAGACCCTCGAGCTGGCACAGCTGCTGGCGGACTACTTCACCAAGAAGCACCTCGACCTGAAGGCCCTCCGCGGCTCGATCAACTGCGACCCGATTCAGCAGATGCTGACCAAGGGCAAGGCCTTCGACGCCGCCGAGATCACCGAGCTCCTCAAGCAGGCCGTCGAGGCAAAGAAACTGCTCCCGGGCTACCGCACCGTTGCGGTCAACTCGCTCAACCTCTGCAACGCCGGTGCTTACTGCGCACAGGAGCTGGCCTACGCGCTGGCCTGGGGCGCCGAGTACATGACGCTGCTCACCGAGGCCGGCATCGACAGCGCTACCGCTGCCAAAGCCATCAAATTCAACATGGGTATCCAAGGCAACTACTTCATGGAGATTGCCAAGTTCCGTGCCGCACGCCTCCTCTGGGCGAAGATCGTGCGCGAGTACGAGCCCGTCTGCAACTGCGGCGACAGCTGCAAGTGCGAGAAAGTGGACGGCAAGTACTGCCCCTGCGCGATGAAGATGCAGGTATGTGCTACCACCTCGACGTTCAACATGACCGTCTTCGACGCCTACGTCAACCTGCTCCGCAGCCAGACCGAGGCCATGTCCGCCGCTATCGCCGGTGTGGACTCGATGGTCGTAACGCCGTTCGACGTGACCTACAAGCAGCCGGATGATTTCTCCGAGCGTATCGCCCGCAACCAGCAGTTGTTGCTGGCCGAGGAGTCGCACTTCGACAAGGTCATCGACCCCGCAGCAGGCTCCTATTACCTGGAGAACCTCACCGCGATGATTGCCGACGAAGCATGGAAGCGTTTCCTCGCTATCCAGGAAGACGGCGGCATGTTGGCACAGGTGCTGGCAGGCAAGGTGCAGGCCGACATGAACACGACCCTCACCAAGCGTCAGGGCGACGTGGCCAAGCGCAAAGAGACCCTGCTGGGCACGAACCAGTTCCCGAACTTCAACGAGACCACCGACGGCAAGATCCAGGCCGACGCGTGCTGCTGCCATTGCGGCTGCGACGCCCAGCCCGAGCTGCCCGTCGTCCCGTGCGTACGCGAGGCCGAGCAGTTCGAAGCGCTCCGTCTCCGCACCGAGAATAGCGGCAAACAGCCGAAAGTGTTCATGCTGACCATCGGCAACCTCGCCATGCGTCTGGCACGTTCGCAGTTCAGCTGCAACTTCTTCGCCTGCGCCGGATACAAGGTCATCGACAACAACGGCTTCAAGACCGTCGAGGAAGGTGTGGACGCAGGCCTCAAAGCCGGTGCCGACATCATCGTCCTCTGCTCGTCCGACGACGAGTACGCCGAGTTTGCTCCCGCTGCCTATCAGTATCTGAACAACCGCGCAATCTTCGTCGTAGCCGGTGCGCCCGCCTGCATGGAAGACCTCCAGAAGGCCGGCATCGAGAACTATATCCACGTGCGCGTGAACGTGCTCGACGAACTTACCAAGTATTCCAATATCCTCCTTAAATAAGAAGCATTATGAAACCGAATTTCAAAAACATTGATATCAAATCCGTTCCCGCTTCTTCTTTCAAAGGAGCGAACAACGCCGACTGGCTGACTCCGGAGCGTATTCCGGTGAAGCACGTCTATACCGCCGATGACCTGAAGGGTATGCAGCATCTGCAGTACGCCTCGGGTATTCCGCCGTTCCTGCGTGGCCCGTACAGCGCCATGTATCCCCTGCGCCCCTGGACGATCCGTCAGTACGCAGGCTTCTCGACCGCTGCCGAGTCCAACGCCTTCTACCGCCGTAACCTGGCATCGGGTCAGAAGGGTCTGTCTGTGGCCTTCGACCTGCCGACCCACCGCGGCTACAACGCCGACAACCAGCGCGTAGTAGGTGACGTGGGTAAAGCCGGCGTGAGCATCTGCTCCGTCGAGGACATGAAAGTGCTCTTCGCAGGTATCCCCTTGAACAAGATGTCCGTCTCGATGACCATGAACGGCGCCGTGCTGCCGATCCTGGCCTTCTACATCAACGCGGGCCTGGAGCAGGGTGCACAGCTCGAAGAGATGGCCGGTACCATCCAGAACGATATCCTCAAGGAGTTCATGGTGCGTAACACCTATATCTACCCGCCGAAGTTCTCGATGAAGATCATCGCCGACATCTTCGAGTTCACCTCGCAGAAGATGCCGAAGTTCAACAGTATCTCCATCTCCGGCTACCACATGCAGGAGGCAGGCGCCACCGCCGACATCGAGTTGGCCTACACCCTGGCCGACGGTCTCGAGTACATCCGTACCGGTGTCAACGCCGGCATGGACGTGGACGCGTTCGCACCGCGACTCTCGTTCTTCTGGGCCATCGGTACCAACCACTTCATGGAGATTGCCAAGATGCGTGCAGGACGTCTGCTCTGGGCCAAGATCGTGAAATCTTTCGGTGCCAAGAACCCCAAGTCGCTGGCGCTGCGTACCCACTCGCAGACCTCCGGTTGGTCGCTCACCGAGCAGGATCCGTTCAACAACGTAGGCCGTACGTGTATCGAGGCCATGGGCGCTGCGCTGGGACACACCCAATCGCTCCATACCAACGCCCTGGACGAGGCCATCGCCCTGCCGACCGACTTCTCCGCCCGTATCGCGCGTAACACGCAGATTTACATCCAGGAGGAGACCAAGATCTGTAAGGAGATTGACCCGTGGGCAGGTTCGTACTACGTGGAGACGCTGACCAACGAGCTCGCCGAGAAAGCCTGGGCACATATCCAGGAAGTCGAGAAACTGGGCGGTATGGCCGCTGCCATCGAGACCGGCATCCCCAAGATGCGTATCGAAGAGGCTGCCGCACGCACCCAGGCACGTATCGACTCCGGCGTGCAGAAGATCATCGGCGTCAACGAGTACCGCCTCGACCATGAGGACCCCATCGACATCCTCGAGATCGACAATACCGCCGTGCGCGAGGAACAGGTGGCCCGACTCAAAGAGCTCCGTGCCAACCGCGACGAGGCCGCCGTACAGGCTGCGCTCAAGGAAATTACCGAAGTATGCCAGGAGTGGGCCGACGGCAAGAAATGCCATGCCAACCTGCTCGAACTGGCCGTCAAGGCTGCCGGTCTCCGCGCTTCGCTCGGCGAGATATCCGACGCATGCGAGGCCGTGGCAGGACGTTATAAAGCAACCATCAGAACTATTTCAGGCGTGTACAAAGCTGGAACCAAAGACGACGCCGACTTCAAGGAAGCCAAGCGTCTGACCGACCTCTTCGAGAAGAAAGAGGGTCGTCGCCCCCGTATTATGATTGCCAAGATGGGTCAGGACGGCCACGACCGCGGCGCGAAAGTGTGCGCTACCGGTTACGCCGACTGCGGTTACGACGTGGATATGGGTCCGCTCTTCCAAACGCCCGAAGAGGCTGCCAAGGAGGCCGTCGAGAACGACGTAAACATCCTCGGAGTCAGCTCGCTGGCTGCTGGTCACAAGACCCTCATCCCGCAGGTTATCGCCGAACTCAAGAAACTGGGTCGCGAGGACATCATGATCATCGCCGGCGGTGTTATCCCCGCCCAGGATTATGACTTCCTCTACAAGGCAGGCGTCGCCGCCATCTTCGGCCCCGGCACCCCCGTCACCTATTCGGCCAAAGTCATGATGCAACTCATGATGCCGGACGAGGCATAACGAAATGAAAACCGCGGGCAGCAATGCTCGCGGTTTTGTTTTCTTAATCGTCATCGAACCCTTCTTCCTGCCTGTTCTCCAGCAGGTCGTCGTCGGTGGCGGAGTAGTCGTCCATGTGACACCATTCGTAAGGCGTCGTGCCCGTGATGCGTTTGAACAGCCGCATGTACGCTTTCACGCTCGAGTAGCCGCACTGCGTGGCAATCTGCTCCAGCGTGTATTTGTTCTCGCGCAATAGGCCCTTGGAGTACTCGATGCGCGCCTGGTTGATCCATTCGGGGAAACTGGTGTCGTACACCGCCTGCATCATGCGGAGGAAATACGAGTGACTCACGTCCAGACGTTGCGCCATCGTATCCGACTGGATGCCCTTTTCCAGATAGGCACGGTCATTCTCGAGCATCTCGTGCATCTCGTGAACCACGTCGCCCGTCTCGAGGATGAAGTCGCCCAGCGACAGGTTCTTGCGCTGGTGGATGACGATGGGGTTGAGGTCGAAGCCCAGATAGACAAGCAGGCAGCCGATGGCGATGAAGGCGTCGGCCACGATATAGTACGTCCAGCGCGCCTCGGGCTGTTGCCAGAACGTGAGAGGGAAGAGCATCGAGAGCGAGAGGAAATAACCGCAACTGAAGTCCCAGTAGTACGCGGCCTTGGCTTTCCACGAGTAGTGCGCACCGTGGCTCGTGACAATCTTGTACAGACGTTTCATCTGCGACAACGCCACGAACGACTGCAGTATTAGTACGATAGCTGCCCAGTAGAGGTGATAAAGGAACGCACCCTGGTAGAAGATACTGATGCCCTTGATATCCTGCGGCTCTTCATACTGCGTCACCGCATAGCCCGGCACGATCTCCCACGTCATTTCCGGCAGCAGCATCAGCAGTATCAGCAGAAACAGCATGATGGTCGTTCGGTTGAAGACCGACTCGCCGCCCTCCGGGGCAAGGAACATATAGAGTACCGGCACGATCAGCAATGTGATGAAGGTCTGGACGAGTGCGTACGAGTCGTTACATGTCTCGGGATAGAATATCTGCGACACCATGATGGCGTCCGCAACCATGAGCGCAGACAGCACGATGAACATCGACGCGGCGTAGTAGTCCTCGTCGCGCAACTTACGCGACAACGCCAGACCCGCGCAGATATATGCAGGGATGTTCACCAGCAGAACGACTATCAAATGACTTATATCAAACATACGTTTTCGTTAACGTTATCGTTACAAACCCAACAGGTTGTCCGCGTTGGCCGGAATGATGTAGTAACTGCTTACGCGCACGTTGCGTCCCTCGTACATGTCGTCGGGTACACCGCGGCGGAAGTAGCGTTCCTCGTAGTCCGCGTAATCCAGTGTCGGACGGACGATATTCACGTCGAAGAGCAGCTTGGCCACGCCGTCCGGCTTGATGTTGCCGAATACGCGGATATAGTGCGTCGCCATGTTCGTGTTCTTGTCCGTATCGAAGTCGAAGATCATCACCACCGAGTCGCCCTTGATGACCACATCCGGCAGCTCCGACATCAGGCGGATGGCGCTGCACGCCGGCTGAATCTCGTCGATGACCAGCGGTTCCGGACCGTCGTTGTGGATCGTCCAGTACATCCGGAGGATATCGCCTTGCAGGATGGGCACGTAGTGACGCCCATTGTCGATGACACGCACGCGAGTCGGACCCACCAACTTACGGCAGCTCGTGCCCGTGCCAACCAGCAGCAAGCAAAGCAGAAAACTGTATATCAATCGTTTCTTCATCTTTTACCATTAAAAGAATATGCTCATTCCTGCATGCAGGTAGATGTAGTTATACACCACGCCGTCCTTGCCTCCGATGAGGTACCAGTCTATGGCTCCGGACAGCCCGAAGTGACCGTTGATCAGGTAGAAGCCGCCCGCGGAGAGACTCGTATTCAGCGTATTAAACGTAACAGGCACGTTGCTGTCCAACAGCGACAAGTCCGGCGCATTACCCGCGCCAAACGACGCATAGACGCTACTGCGGTCGCCGTCCAGGGGGAAGTACGTCATCTTGAAACCGCCGTTCCAGTAGAGCCGCCCCTGCATCAGGAACGCATCCACGCTCGGCGTCAGAATAAATCCGTTCTCGCTGCTCCATGCACTCGACAGGCCCGCCGAGAACACGTGGTAACTCGTTTCGTCCACGATATAACGCCACTGCAGACGCTCTGTCAGCGTCCAGTTCAACGGTAGGTTCTCCGTGGCGCTCACCTTGGCAGTAGCTTTGGGGAAATACAGACTCGCCCAACTTCCGCTGGCACTCACGTCGCCCCAGTCGAAGTAGTGATAGTACGCGCCGCCAACTTCAAAACCCGCGCCGCCGCCCGACACGAACGTCGAATCCTTCGTCTCGGTGACTGCCTCCGTCCATACCGACGTCTCACGGCCGGCAAAACCGCCCACCACGTCGAATGCGTCGCGGTCGAACTTACGCGAGTACGTCACATGTGCGTTGTGCGTCCAAACGTCCTTGCTCGCCCTGCGGGCATACTGATATTCAAATGTCAACGCGTTCTTCTGCAACTTCGAGAGCAACGTGTAACGATGTCGTTGTATCTCGTGGAACTCGTCCAGTGTCGGCCGGTAACGCATCAGGCAGACATAGGCCGAGTCCAGCATCTTCTCTTTCTCATATACCGCGGAACGTTGTGCCCAGTCCAGCGTGTCCTTCAGCGTCGTGTCCGGCAACATCGCCTCGCACGTGCGGATGCGACGGGACAGCAACTGGTGGAAGTCCGAGTCCATCGTCAGTGTGTCCGCCTGTCTCAGCGGCGTCAGTGCGTCCGACCACAACTCCTGATCCATCAGCTCCATCGCTTCGTGCAGGCGTTTCTCCGCAAGCATCTCGCGAATGTCTTCGTCCTGCATGTCCGCCAGATACCTGTCCTCCAGTATGCGCGCCGCAGCACGCTCGTTGCCCAGTCGTTTCTCAACCAGGTATTTCTTCGCCAGCCAGCCGCGGTATTCCGCCTGCAAGGCTTCTTCTTCCGCCTCAGACGATGTCATGGCTCGCTGTGCATTCAGTTTCTTCTCTTTCTCTCCCAACCAGAACTCCGCTTCGTCCCACCATGCACGCTGCATCGAACTCGAAATCAACCAGTTCAGCGACTCGTCCGACTCCGTCGTGGCATACAGTCTGCGGTATCGCGTGTACGCATCCGCAGCATCTGCTGCATACGCTGCCTCTTTCTTCAGGTACTCGCGCAAGTCCATCAGTCCCGTACCGCCGTAACGTTGGATGCAGTCGTCCAGGTACTGCTCCGCTTCCTGATAATGTGCACATTCCATCAGGATGCCTACGCGCCGACGGATCAGTCCGCGGTTGCCGTGTGTGTTCAATACACCTTTCGCACAGACCTCTGCCGCTTCCTGCAACTTGCCCTCTTTCAACAGTGAACCCGACAACGCCATGTAGTGGTTGAGGTTGCCCGGCTCACGAATGATTAGCTCCGACAACGCTTTCTGCGAGTCGTGCTCGTTGCCCTGCTTGCTCAGCTTGACATACTCCAGCTCCTTCCTGTACACCAGGTCGGCCTGCACCTGCTCGTCGTTGGGATAGATGATGGCCAGACGCTCCAACAGACGGTCGGCTTCCGGGTCGTTGTCCAACTCGCGGAACAGCTCGATCTTCTTCCTCCACAAACGGATGTTGTACGGGCTGAAACTCAACAGGTCGTTCACGTGCACAATGGCCGTGGCAAAGTTGCCCTCGCGTTCCTCCAGCTTGACCAGAATCTCCAGCGCCTCGGTGTTCGACTCATCGTCCACCAACGCCAGCAACAGATACCGTCTGGCCTGGTCTACGTCGCCCTCGTGGTACCAGTACGTACCAATCAGACAGCAGATGTTCGACCGGCCGCCCCACTCACGCTCCGCCGCTACCAGGAACGGCTCGGCATCATGCCAGCGGTCGTCGCGGAACAGCGCACGTATCGTATCCTCGTACTGGTCGGGAGACATACTCATACCCGCCGTCAAGCGGTTGTGGGCACGCTCGTTCAATTCCTGCATACGGCGGGCAATCTTGCCTTCCGTCTCCACCTGCTTGGGGGTACGCTTACGCACACCGCCGTGACCGCGAGGCTGCGCCAATGCCATCACGGGCACCAGCACCAGCAGAAGGATCAATATATTCTTCAAATGCTTCAACAGTCCAGTCTTTTATCGGCCCTTTATGTCCTCTTCTTCGTACCCTTACGAACCATGACACCCCACGATGCCGTCTTGTTCGTCAGGTAGTTATAATAGCCTCGTAATGAGAAATATACAATCATCGGGTGGTATATTATCGGCTCAAACATGGCCGCAATCACCAGCTTGATGTAACTGATTGACTTGTTGTACGAGCCACCCGCCATGTAATCGTAGAAAATCACGAAGAACGACAGCGTCAGCGAGAACGCATAGATGGCCGAGAACAGAATCCAGAACGTCTTCCAGTTGATGCTGTACGTGAACACCAGGAAGATCATCGTGATCAGACCTACCGCCTCGATGATAGGAGCAAGGAACTCGAACAGCAGCGTGTACGGCATCGTAATCAGTCCCAGTCGCTTGTAGCGCGGGTTGAAGATCATGTAACGGTGTTTCCACATGTGCTGTATCAAACCACGACCCCAGCGGATACGCTGGCGCTTGAGCACCTTGACGTTGTCCGGGCCCTCCGTCCAGCAGCATGTGTGCGGGATCTGCACCACGCGGTACGGACGCTTCTGCTCCAGGCAGAAACCCATCATACGCGTGATCATATCCATATCCTCGGCAAACGAGTCGCTGGCATAACCGCCCGCCGAAAGCACCACCTCGGTGCTGAACAGACCGTAACCACCCGACACGTTGTTCATTGCGTTGATCTGACTCCAACCCATCTTACCCACCAGGAAGCTTCGCTTGTACTCCAGGTCCTGGAACAGCGGGATAGGGTGGTTCGAGGGGCTGATTTCGACGATGACGCCGTTCTCCGTCGTGGCACCGTTACTCATGGACATCGTACCGCTGACCGCGATAATCGTCTCGTCCTGCAGGATGGGAAAAATACAGTGCTTGATGGCATCGCGAGCCAAGATGCAGTCCACGTCGGTGTTGACGAAATACGGCGTTCGCACTACGTTCAGGCCGCCGTTGATGGCGTCAGCTTTCGAACCGCCGTTCACCTTGTCCACCACCGTCAATTGCCTGTATTTCTCGTTCGATGAACGGAACAAACGCTTAAACGGCTTGCAGTGAATACGTTGCACGTACTCGTACGGCGTCTCCTCCAGGTCGAAGTTCTCTATCAGCAACTCCAGTGTCTTGTCCTTCGAGCCGTCGTTGACGATGACCACCTCGAAGTTGGGGTAATCCATCTGCAACAGCGATTGTACGTTATCTACGATGGTTTTCTCCTCGTTGTACGCACCGGCAACCACACTCACACCCGGCGCAAAGGGACTGCCCTCCACGGCATAGCAGATGTGGTCGTTCGTCCACTTCATGTACTTGCTGCTGTGTATGTACGACAGAATCAGCAGCATGACGTACGAAAGAATCAGCGTCAACGAGTAGAAGAAAATCAAATAGCCGTATATGTACAGTATGTCTTCCCACATAACGTTATACTCTCATCTTCAGTTCTTTACCTTCCGCCTTGGCCTCGGTGCTCTCAATCTGCTCGAAGAACTTCGAGTCATCCAGACCCACATGGGCCAACTCATGGAATGCCTTGCGGCCTTCGGGACCGTAGTTGAACAAACACGATAGTGCCACCGCACGCGTGTTCTGCGACGAAGACTGCAGGTATGCCTCCTTGAAGAACTCGGTTTGCTTGCCCGTGTTGATCTTCGCCACGGCCAGCAGTGTCTCGCGCTTCGCCTCCGGGAACTGGAACGTGTAGTTGGCCACCAACTCTGCCTCCGAATCCGGGTCACCGATAATCGCCAGCGCCTGAATGGCTGCCGAGCGGCACTTCGGGTCAGGCGACGTCAGGTACTCGCGGATTCCCCGCTTCTCGCGCTCGTCGCCCCAGTACGGGATCTCCGAGATAAACAGCGCCTTTCTTTCGCTGTTCTCGCTCTGCTGAGCTAGCGTCAGGAATCGAGGTACAGGGTGTCCTTTGGCATGATGCCAGCCCACCAGTCGGTGCAACATCGTCGGGTACCACATCTGGAAGCTTTCGTTCACGTCCTGCATCACATAGTGGAACGGTTCGGTCTTGCTGCAGAAACCGTAGTACGAGCGCGCCAGCTCGCGCGTACGCCTTGAGCGCGAACCCGTGTACGCTGCCAACGCACCTTCCGAGATGCGGATAGGCAGCGTAATCAAAATCTGCAGCGTCATCTCCACGTTGCGGCCCTTGACCATGTTGTATTCCATGAACGCTTGCACGCCGGTCATGTTGCACAGACGCTGCATGTTCGGCAGGAACACTTCGTTGCTGTGCTCCAGACGTATCTTCACAATCAAGCGGGCAAATGTCGCAGGGTCAAACGTCTGCAGCGCCGACGTGTCCACCTTGCATACGTACTCGATCTCCTCGTGCGGCCACTTCTCTTTCGCGGCCAGCACCTCGCGGAACGGCTCTTCGAAACGTGCCGAGCACAACTCGAACAATCTGTCGCGTTTGTTGCGGGACATCATGCGCTGCGTGAAGACCGCTGCCAGAATCAGAATCATCAACGAACAAAGGGTGATGATAACCAGCGAGGTCTGCACCTGCCACGAGTACTGACGAAGGTATGCGTCCACCAGATAGCGGACGTAGGTCAGCACTTCCCAACCGTAGAAATACGCGTTAGGACCACCCGGCCCCGAAGGCGGAGCCGTGTAAACCAAAGGCAGTATGTAGGGTAACAGCCGCATCATTGCGAATGCAAAGTTACTGCTTTTCTTTCACATGACCAAACGTTGGGCGCCTTTTTCTTAAGAAAAATCGCTGTCAATACCACTTTTCTTCATTTTTCTGCGTTTTTTTGGAATGAACACGTACTTTTTTGCCTTTTATGGTCTAACGAACGAATAGTCAATACTTCCGACGGGTTAAGCTCTAATGCAACCGATAGCATTACTCTTCGAAATATATCGGAATGTTTCGGTGCAACGAATCCTTTGAAACACTACCGTTCTGCCCTTTTAAACGGGGTCTGTGCAACCGATAGCACCGCGTTTTTTGCATCGAAACCCATCGAAACAGCCTGTTCATTCCAGAAATTCATCATTTTTACCCTAAAAATGGCCAAAAATACACTTTTTATCCATTTTTTTGAAAGAAAATGATGCAACCGTTTGCATAATTCAAAAAAAAGCACTACCTTTGCAGCCGATTTCGTTCGAGTAACGAATCGTAAGGCACGTTACGTGCGCATAAGGTATTATTTATATATATAGTGTTAGTGAGTATGGATACGTTCTTGGATTTGCCTTTTTGGCTCTCTGTGACTCTGGGGGTGTTGTACGGAGTGATTTGGTTGGTGTTCTTCGTGGTGCTTTTCGCAACGCATCGTCGCGCACACAACAATCGTCGTCACAGCACCATGGGGCTGGACGGGCAGCAAGGAGAAGACGAGAGCGTGTCTGTCTTCAGGAGTCGTTCTTTAGGCGGAGCTACCAATTATTACAGTGAAACCTCCGTTTACGATGAAGATGACGACTGATAAGAGTTTTTGATTGGGAACCGTGCTCCGTTGAGGGGCACGGTTTTTTTTGTCGGAATATTGTTCTTTATCGGTATACTTTCAGCTTTCTGTCGACGGCGTCTTCATACAGCGCGTCGCGGTAGCCGCGGATGAAATCCACCTGGCGTTTCTGCAGGATCGCCGCCCGTATCTGTGGCTCGGCATACTCCAGCGGCATCGGCTCACCCACGAAGTGCTTGTCCGTGATTCGCAACATGTAGAGGGACGTGGAGTCGCGCATCTCGATGTAGTCGTTGCTGCGTAGCTTGCTCGCGAACCCGGGCTCGTCGAACGGCATACGAATCAGAATCTGGTTGCCGCTGACCCAGTCCTTTGTGAACAGTTGGTAGCCGCTGGCGTACTGATATGCATACTTCTCGATGTGCTGGATGTTCTCCTCCGGCTCTGCCAGCCACTTCTTCACCCTCTCCGGGTGCGGCGCGTCTGTCGGGACAATCATCAGCACGCCTTTCAGGATGTCTTCCCGCAGCAGGAACAGGTCCTGATTGGCCTCGTAGAACGCGCGAATCGAATCCTTGTGGACGCTCTTGGGCATCTTGCGCTCGATGAGCCGCTCCTCGTAGCGGTGCAGGTAAAGCGACCTGCGGTAGTCTTCCACCAAGGCCTCCACCTCCGCGTCCTCGCGGGCATTAGCTTTCTCGTAGAACAGCAGATCCGTCGCCCATTGACGGATGTAGGCGTCGGCCATCTGGACCGAGTCGTCGTTGTCCACGGCCATGCTCGTGACGGCTTCCAGCTCGCTGCGGTAGAGTTTGTGCGAACCCAGTTCTGCCACCACATCATCGCCGCCGGTGAAACGCGCACGGTGCTCGTTGAAGAGCGTGCAGGCGCTGAGACTAAGCACCAAAGGTATATAGAGTAGCTTCTTCATATCGTTCTGTTTTTCTGTTTGCTGTCAGTTCCGGCCGGATGGCATCCCAGTCCGGCGCCGCCACACCGCGGCCAATCTCGGTGTTGCCCACTTCCACGTGCACCTCGTCGTACACGCCAGTCGAGAGGATGGAGTTGAGCACCTTGGCTCCGCCTTCCACGAGCACGCTGTGGATGTTGCGTGCCGCCAGGTCAGCGAGCACGTAGTTCCAGTCGGTATTTTGTGAATAGACCAGCCAGCCGGTGTAGTCCTTGCCTTCCGGATGACGGTCCAGCGCAATGCGCAATGGGTCACGCCCGGCCCAACGTGTCGTCCGCAGCCGCGGATGGTCTTTCTCGACGGTGCCCGCGCCCACGAGGATGGCCATGTTCTCCGCCCGCATCTTGTGTGCCAGTTGTTTCGTTAGCGGCGTGCTGATTACCAGCGGTTTCTGTTCTTCCGGTTTCGCGGTGTCGCGGAGCTTGTCGATGAATCCGTCCTTGGTCTGCGCCCATTTGAGGATGACGTACGGCCTGTGGTTGGTCATCAGGCAGACGAAACGTTTGTTCAACGCGCGGCATTCGTCTTCCAACACGCCGCTCACGGCCTCGATGCCGGCCTCCTGAACCATCTGCATGCCGCGTCCGCTCACCAGCGGGTTGGGATCAAGCATGCCGGCCACGACGCGCCGCGGACGTTTGCGGACGATGAGTTCGGCACAGGGCGGCGTCTTGCCGTAATGGCTGCAGGGCTCCAGACTCACGTACAGCGTGGCTTCGTGTATCTCCTCTTCCGTAACGCCGCGACGCTCCGCATCGGCGAAGCAGTTCACTTCGGCATGCGGACCGCCGTACCGCTCGTGCCACCCCTCGGCCAGGATTCGCCCGTCCGACGCAACCAGCACGGCGCCGACCATCGGGTTGGGCGCAACATAGTACCGTCCAATCTCCGCCAGCTCCAAACAGCGCCGTATGTATCGTGCGTCATCCATTCCGTCTGCGTCCGAAATCGACTGCAAAGTTACTGCTTTTATTTGATTTATGCAAGAGAAAACACAAAAAACGTAGTTTTTTTGGCACTTTTCTTCCTAAAAATTTGGTCAATTCAAAAAAAAGCAGTAACTTTGCAGCCGTTTTTTAGTATAATGCATAAGAAGGCGCTCATACTAACCCTGTTGGTTCTGATGCTCACCGGTTGCGGCGAGTACCAGAAGATACTCAAATCGACGGACCCTGAGTTTAAGTATCAGAAGGCTATCGAGTACTTCAACGCGGGCGAATACGTCAAGGCGCAGGAGTTGCTGGACGACGTGACCTCTTACTACCGCGGCACCGAACGCTCGGAAGAGGTGCTCATCTATCTGGCCCGTTGCTACATGGGGCAGAAGATCTACGACTCGGCTGCCGAATACTACAGTGCCTACACGCGTTCCTATCCGAAAGGTACGCACAATCTGGAGGCGCGTTTCATGACTGCGCACGCGTACTACATGGACTCGCCTGACGCGCGGCTCGACCAGGCGCAGACCAAGACGGCCATAGAGTACTACACCCAGTTCATCGAAATGTTCCCCGAGAGCAGTTATGCCGAACAGGCATACTCCGAACGGCAGGAGATGTACGACAAACTGGCGTACAAAGAGTTGCTCTCGGCACGCCTGTACTACAACTTGGGCACGTATCTGGGCAACAACTACGTCAGCTGCGAGACCGTGTCGAAGAACGCGCTCAAGAAATACCCCGCCAGTCCCTACACCGAGGAATTCAGCTGGCTGGTTTTTGCCGCCAAGTACCAGCAGATGGTCAACAGTGCCGACATGCTGCTCGAGGAGCGCGCCCGCGATGCGCAGGACGAGTACTACTCCTTCATCACCGAGTACCCCAACTCCAAGCATGTCTCGCAGGCCAAAACGTGGCTCAAGCAGATAAAAAAAGTGCTGAAAGCCGAAGAAGACTAATTTGAGAGTACAGTTTAGAAATTAAAGTTTAAAATATATGGATTACAAGAAAACAAGAGCCCCGCACAACACGGTAACGCGTGATGTTAACGCACTGACCGAAGAAGTGGGCAACGTGTACGAAACAGTAGTGATTCTGGGCAAACGCGCCAATCAGATCGGTGCTGCCCTGAAGAAAGAGTTGGACGCCAAGCTGCAGGATTTCTCTATTCCGCAGGACGGCATCGAGGAGACGTTCGAGAACAAAGAGCAGATCGAAATCTCCAAGAGCTACGAGAGTCTGCCCAAGCCCAGCCTTATCGCTACGCAAGAACTCATTGAGCACCAGCTCGTTTACAGAAACGGTTCGCGCGACGCAGCACTCGAAGAAGAGTAATGTTGGCGGGCAAGCACATAGTGGTTGGCATCAGCGGAGGCATTGCGGCCTATAAGACGCCGCTGCTTATCCGTCTGCTTACGAAGGCAGGAGCTGAAGTGAAAGTGACGACGACGCGCAACGCGTTGCAGTTCGTCACCGACCTGACGTTGCAGACTGTCTCCGGCAACAAAGTCTACAGCGACGTGTTTGCACCTACCAACGACCACTCCACAGAGCATATCTCGCTGCCGGACTGGGCGGACCTGATGATTGTGGCACCGGCCACGGCGAACAGCATCGGCAAGATGGCCAACGGCATAGCCGACGACGCCCTCTCGACCACGTTCCTCGCCATGACCTGCCCCGTGCTCATCGCGCCCGCGATGAACGACAAGATGTACGCGCATCCCGCCCTGCAGCACAACCTCGAGACGCTCGCCGGTTTCCCGCACGTGACCGTCCTGCCTTGTGCGGAAGGGCCTCTTGCCTGCGGCACCACCGGCACGGGACGGATGCTCGAACCCGAAGACATCTTCGCCGCGGCGGACCTGATGATGACCGAACAGACCCTGACGCGCCGACGTGTGCTCATCACCGCCGGACCGACCCAGGAGCGGATCGACCCCGTGCGCTTCATCAGCAACTACTCCTCCGGCAAGATGGGCATCGCCCTGGCCGAAGAAGCCGCCAAACGCGGAGCGGAAGTGACGCTCATCCTCGGGCCGACGGCATTGCGCCCCCATGTGTTGCCCAACCTCCGCGTGGTGGATGTGACCTCCGCCCTCGAGATGCACGACGCCGCCGTGCGCCTGTTCCCTGAGAGCAACGTGGCTATCCTTTGCGCCGCCGTGGCCGATTTCCGTGTGGCCAAGCCCGAGACCGAGAAAATCAAACGCGCCGGCAAGGGCAGCATGACGCTCGAGCTGGTCGAGAACCCCGACATCGCCGCCACGCTGGGCGAACGCAAACGCGCCAACCAGACGCTCGTGGGTTTTGCCCTCGAGACCAGCGACGAGGAGGAGAACGCACTCCGCAAGCTGGAGAGCAAGCACCTCGACATGATCATGCTCAACTCGCTCCGGACCACG
>Ga0265299_10003156_pt1 | contig 16283 bp, 18 predicted proteins | sample AusTroGonzalo_MG_4_FD_193485 | JGI IMG/M metagenome (GOLD analysis project Ga0265299, IMG submission 193485) | Bovine rumen microbial communities from tropical cattle in Woodstock, Queensland, Australia - Gonzalo_02 | ecosystem: Host-associated > Mammals > Digestive system > Stomach > Rumen ... | reverse complement strand
TGCCGAGTCTAGCACGCTCGGTGATGCCGAGTGTCGTGATATCTTGATCCTCAAAATAAATCTTGCCAGAAGTAACTGGCAAAATGCCCATTATTATTTTTGCTAGCGTGGATTTTCCGCAGCCATTTGCTCCTGTAATAATATAATTTATGCCAGGCTTAAACTCTAGCGATATGTTTTTTAAGATTTGTTTGGTTCTGCCTTTTTCCTTAATAGAAAAAGAAACATTTTCAAGTTTTAACATAAATTCTCCTTGCAAGGACATTCTAGCATAAATGATTTAAAAAGTAAAGAAATTTACTTTAAATGTCAAGTGTAAAAATGTAAAAAGGTATTGAAAAATGCAAAATACTATGTTATACTAAACGCGAGGTAAAATTTATGAATCAGGGTAAAATTGGTAAGGTTGATAGAATTATAAAAGATGGATACCATGTGTGTTTTGCGTATGAGGATCAGAGATCTGCAGGTAGTAAATATGTATGCTATACTGCAGGTGATGGTAGCTCATATATGTTTACAGGTAGTAGTATATCTGATGTATGCGATAAACTAATTGTCATATACGAGACTAATAATTGGTTTGGTCGTAGCAAAAATATTTCTAGCGTAGCGGATACTGAGTGGGATGATTTACTAAAAAGCGGATACTCTGTAGAACTTGATCCTGCTGAGTCATCAAATATATTGGGGAAAATATATAAAGATAATTCAAGTATATTTAATTTGGATTCTTCAACACCTATTTATGAATCATTGGGCAATTCTTTTGGCGCCGTTATGGATCAGATGGTGTTGAGGAAAAAAGAGTTGGAAGGGGAACTAGGAGTAGAATAATAATGATATACGATATTTACAGTGTATTCTATGAGTTGGATATAGCTATGCTCGGAGGTTATGATATTACTTTGTGCTATAACATAAAATGTGATGATAAAATATTAGATGTGAATGATCGAAGGATTAATATCCGTGCAAAAGATCTCTATACTGCACTCAAAATGATGGATCCAGAGAGTGAGGTGGATTATTCAAAATGTGGTCTAGAGAGTCTAAACGAATTGTTTAAATGTGGATACTCGATTCGTATGTATGGAGAACGTTTTTTTGTACAGGAAGATGGGGAATCTGCCGAGATGCGTACACATTTAGACTTGATAGATGCAAGTGGCGAAGTGGAGCGTGAGAGTATGAGTTGGGATGGCACAAAAACATTGTTTAGCTGCGCTAATGATTATGCGATGGCAAAGGCAATAATAGATAGTTTTAATCCATAAAATGTAAATAAAAGACGCTAGCTGAGGCTAGCGTTTTTTTGTGAGAGCATATTTGACAATATTCGGGGAATGTGTTAAAATACTAAAACCTGCAAAATGTAAGCGTTTTTTATATGATAATGAGTGATTAATACCCTTAAATACGCTAATTCTACTAGCAGTAGAGTTGAAAAATTGCAGACATTTTGTAAGGACTGACTCTCTACTTTTGTCAAACAAAGTTGAGAGAGGTATATGACATATTCTCTTGATAAAAATATTATTATGTTGTATCATACACGAGGACGAAATGAAGAAAGAGAAAAAACAAGTAGTATATTATTATGAAGATGAACTAAATGATGAGTTTTCAGGTGTGGATGTAAAGCCTAAGAAAGTTGATGACAAATATAGATATATTCGCAGAAATCCATTTTTTTATATCTTAAGGTTTATCCTGTACAGATTGATAGCAATTCCGGTATCGTATATCTTCTTAAGAATTAAGTTTGGACTGAAAATTAAGAATAAGAAAGCGTTAAAAGAAGCAAAGAAAACGGGTGCATATATCTACGCAAATCATACACAAATGATGGCGGATCCGTTTATTCCCACCATGGTAACCTATCCGAGAGGAATATATGTGGTGGTTAACTCGGCCAATATGTCACTAAAAGGATTAGGCTGGGCGCTTCCATATCTAGGGGCTTTGCCATTGCCAGACAATATGTCGGGAATGAAGAATTTTTTGGGTGCGCTCGAGTGGCACTCAAAGAAGAATCATAATATTATGATTTATCCAGAGGCACATATTTGGCCATATTATACTGGGATTAGACCGTTTAAAAGCACATCATTTAAGTATCCAATAAAGTATGGTAAGCCGGTATATTGTTTTACTAACGTCTATGTTAAACGCGGTAGAAAGGGGAATAAGGTGGGCATGACTACATATGTTGATGGGCCATTTTATCCGAATACAGAGTTAGCAGGAAGAGAACAGGAACAAGAATTGAGAGATAGGGTGTACGCTAAAATGCTAGAGCGCAGTAAACTAAATGAGATAGAGGTAATAAAGTATGAACGAAAGAAAAATTAATCTTCTGATCGCTGGTAATGATTACGCTTTTGATGGGATGCTGACAGACCTAATATCTATTACAAAATATTGTAAAAGAAAATTGGTGGTCTACATCTTCACAATGGATTTGACAGATAAGAATCCAAAATGGAAGCCGGTAAATGCAAGACAAATACAAGTGCTAGATGATTTGGTAAAGAAGACTAATAAAGGCAGTGAAGTAAAACTTATAGATGTGACTGATGCATACAGAGACACTCTCGATGGTAACGCTAGTGAAGGAACTCAATACACTCCATATACATTGTGTAGGTTGCTCTGTGATAGAGTGGAGGGGTTGCCGGATAAACTCTTATATATTGATACAGATATTGTGGCGTTTGACGACATATCAAAACTTTACTTTCAAGATATTGACGGATATTTGCTTGCCGGGGTAAAAGATTATTATGGCAAAGTATTTATAAATCCAAATTATATTAATGCTGGTGTGCTACTTTTTAATTTGAAAGCGATGAATGAGGCCAATATATTCAAAAAGTGCCGTGCATTGCTGTGGATGAAAAACTATAAATTTTCCGACCAAACTGTTATTAATAAGACATGCAGAGGAAAGATAAAATATTTACCTTACATATATAATGACCAAAAGATACTGCATAAAAATACAGTTATAAGGCACTTTGCTAAAACTATTATATGGACGCCATATTTTCATACTAGAAATATTAAACCATGGCAGGAAAGCAAATTGCATAAATACGGAATTAGATATGTAGATGATATTTTGGCAGAGTATAATAAAATCAAAGAAGATATAAAAAAAATACAAGAATAAAATTTAAAATATTATAGGAAAAGATTATGACAAACAAGAAACCATTGATACCAATTTTTTTTGCAACAGATGACAACTATGTGCCATTTATGGCTGTTGCAATAAAATCTATTACAGAGAATTACAGTAAAGATTATAGATATAAAGTGCATGTGTTAAACACAGGCATATCTAAAGAGAATCGAAAAAGATTATTAGATTTAGAGCAAGATGAATTATCTATCGAATTTAACGATGTGAGTGAGAAAATTAATGAAATAAAATCTTTACTTGATGATAATCTTAGAGATTATTATAGTGATGCCATTTATTACAGGCTTTTTATTCCAGCAATGTTTAGGGAATACAAAAAGGCTATATATATTGATTGTGATGTTGTGCTGGTAGATGATATATCCAAAATGTTTAATGTGGATTTAAAAGATAATTTATTAGGCTCTGTCTTGGATGAGGTAGCGCCAGCTTATCCTGAGTTTATAAAATATGTGGAAGATGCAGTGGGTGTGCCAATAGACCAATATTTTTGTAGTGGCGTGCTACTGATGAATCTTGCGGCATTGAGGGAATATAAGATAGAAGAAAAATTTATTGGTCTACTATCTAAATACAATTTTGGAACGATTGCGCCAGATCAAGATTATCTGAATGTGATGTGTAAAAATAAAGTTATGTATTTACATCCAGGCTGGGATAAGCAGTCGAATAATAAGCCATATGATGATGAATTGCACCTTATTCACTATAATATGTTTATGAAGCCATGGCGTTTCAAGAATGTGCCATATGAGGAATATTTCTGGAAATATGCAAAGATGACGACTGATTTTTATGATGATGTACTAGAAATACAATCTGAGTATACCGATGAGAAGAGAGAAGCAGACAAAGCTGGTGCTGGGCGTATGATAGAGATGACCAATGCAATTATTCAAAGTCCAGTTACATTTAAATCTGTGCTAGGCCATAAAAGCATAGAGGCTGCACTCAAAGATACTAGAATAAGCCAGATACGCAAAAAACTAGCAGAGAAGAAAGAGAAGAGAAAAAACAAAAAAATAATGAAGAATTCTCAAGGGGGGGCAGAAAAGGCGCCAGATAGATTAGAGGTTTTGGCGAAAATGGCAGAGTATGAAAAGGCGGGAAAGTTTAATGAAGATATAGAAAACGACCCTCTTGCAAAAGAACTGTTGCCAGAGCAGGTAGACTATCTGCGCAAGAAACTAATCAGCAAGATTCGATCAAAAATAGCTTTCAGAATTGCTCATAAATTTGTGAGAAAGATGGAGAAAGCGAAGCTATTTTGCGTTCAAAAATATGAAGGTTTGGAAAATTTAAGTAATTTAAAGACAGGTGCGGTCTTAACTTGTAACCATTTTAACCCTTGTGATAGTTTCGCTGTGCAATTAGCATATGAAAAAGCCAAGACAAAGCGAAAGATATTCAGAGTGATCAAAGAGGGGAATTACACCAGCATGGACGGGTTCTATGGGTATCTAATGCGTAATTGTAATACACTGCCACTCAGCTCTAATCGAAACACAATGAAGAAGTTTATAAAATCTGTAGGTACGATACTTGCGCGTGGGGACTTAGTGTTAGTATATCCTGAGCAGGCTATGTGGTGGAATTATAAAAAGCCTAGGCCTATGCGTGAAGGAGCATTTAATTTCGCAGTTAAAAACAATGTGCCAGTTGTGCCAATATTTATAACCATGGAAGATAGTGACGTGATAGGCCCAGATGGATTCAACATTCAAAAATATACTATTCATGTGGAAAAGCCTATATATCCAAAGTCAGATGTGCCATATAAGGATAATATTCAGTATCTAATGGAAGAAAATGCCAAAGTGTGGAAACAGATATATGAAACCACATACAAAGAGAAGTTGACGTACGATACAGAATCTAAGTAGAAATAATTAAAATTATAAAAAGCATCTCTGCCTCAGTAGAGATGCTTTTTTGTATCGAAAATTAATATGTAGAGCGGCGGTTTTTATCTGTTCTTAGATCGCTATCGGTTGTGAGATATTTTATAAATACGCCCTGCGCCAGTCTGTCACCAGCCGAGAAGTGTAACTGATTGTCGCTCTCATTTTGGAGCTTGATAAAAAGATGCCCTTCATTGTCTGGGTTGTTGTAATAGTCGGCATCAACCACACCCACCTGATTAACTAATCTGATATTATATTTAAATCCTGTAGAACTGCGGACGATTATTAGTAGAGCCTCATCAGGTTCAAAATGACTTTTGATACCAGTTGGAATTTTTACAATCTCACCTGGGGCCATGTCTACATCTTGTACTAGATAAAAATCATAACCGGCAGTGGTCTTAGATGAACGAGTGGGGAGACGATACGCATCATATAGCGATTTATTATCTCCAAATATTTTTTTAAATTCACTAAAACTTATTTTTTCAAAATCTCGCATGTTATTAACCTCACAGCACTAATTATATCAAAAACAAAAAATGTAGACAATCAAAATGCCTACATTTATTTTTTAATTATAAATTCAAAATATGCAAAGTTTCACAAAAATTGTAAAAAACGCATTATTTTGTGGCTTTTTTTAACAATTCTTCTATTGTAAGTGTGGTTTTTCCATCTTCTGTTTCAAGTTCCACTTTGCCAGTTTCAAGATAATTTTTACCTATGATTATATTACGCCTTGAACCAATAAGTGTCAAATCTTTTAATTTGTATCCAATGCCGGCATCTCTATCGTCCCAAATAACTTCTACACCTGCATCTTGGAGTTTGTCGTATAAGTTTTGTGCCGCTGCGCTAAGTTCTGGCGTGTTCATGTTTGCAATGCCATATTTAAATGGTGCTATGATGTCAGGGAATTTAAGGCCTTGCTCGTCGCTGTATAAATCAATGACTGTGCCTAGTGTGCGAGTGACACCGATTCCGTAGCAGCCCATTTCATAGTACTCTTCCTTTCCATCCTTGTTAATATATGTGCCATTCATTGATTTTGAATAGAACTGATTAAGTTGGAATATATGTCCGAGTTCCATGGTTTGTATCGTTTTTAATTTATTAAAATCTATATCTGAATATTTGGCCTGATAGAATTTCAACGTTTCTGGATCTTCAAGTATTTCGGTATTGAAAGCGCGACCAGTCTTAACGTCTAACAATATTTTGTCTTCTCCCAGAGAAGATTCCACCATAAATTCTTCGGAAATTTTGCCGCCCATATCTCCACTACAAGCCATGACAGGGAAGGCTTTTAAACCTAGCGCATGGAAAATTTCTAAATAGCATTTTTTCATTTGTTCATATTCTCTATTTAGGTCAGCAGTACTGGTATGAAAACTATAAGCGTCTTTCATAACAAATTCTTTTGAGCGTAGTATACCACCGCGAACACGTATTTCATCACGATATTTATTGCCTATTTGATACACACAGATTGGTAGATCTTTGTAAGATTTTACTATGCTATTGACATAGTTTAGCATTATTTCTTCACCTGTTGGAGCCAAACAATAATCGCCATTTTTCCCAGTAGATGTGAGCATGGTACCATTCTTGATGTATTTATCCCATCTGCCTGAATCTACCCAAAGTTGTTTTGGTTGTAGCACTGGCAAAGAAACTTCTACACAGTCGTATTTATCCAACTTCTCTCGTATTAATTTTTCTAGTTTTTGGCGCACTTTTAATAATATTGTGCCATAACTATAAATACCTGCACTTACTAGTTTGGTTTGTGATGTCTGCACTAGTAGTTCCATCATATTGTTGTCGTTTGCTGCTCTTTGTTTTTTGGTTATAGAACCCAGTCTTGAAAATTTCATAATTACCTCTTTTGCGTTGAAATTATATCACACATATTCGTTTTATTCAAGTGTTTGTAAAATAATGTGAAAAATGATTATAGACCCCCATCAACTCTAATGGTTTGACCTGTAATATAAGATGATTCTGGGCTGGTGAGAAATACCGCCACGTTCGCAATCTCTTCTGGTTTGCCAATTCGCTTTAGTGCGGAGCCTGCCACAAATGACGCTTTTTCTGCATTTGTGAAACCGTCATTCATTCGTGTATCTATGATACCAGGGGCGATACAGTTCACCCGAATGCCAGCGGAGCCAACCTCTTTGGCCAGTGCGCTAGTAAAAGCAATCAGGCCGGCTTTGCTGGCAGAATATACAGCTTCCATTGCTTCGCCAGATATTCCATATACCGAAGATATATTCACAATCGATCCGCCGTGACGTAGCATCATTTCTACCGCCAATTTACTTGAGAGTATGGCTGCGGTAAGATTAACTCCGAGCATATTTTCTATATCTTGAACAGTTTGATCAATAAGTAATTCTTCACGTGAAATCCCTGCATTATTTATCAAAATATCCAATTTTTTGTGTTTTTTTGATATTAAATTAAACATTTTGCAAATTTCTTCATAATTTTTTACATCGCATTTGACACTTTCTAGGCTGTAATTTTTGGAGAGAGATTCTACTAGTTCTTTTGCTTCTTTTTCGCTTTTGTTGTATGTGAATATTACGTGAGCGCCGGTTTTTGCATAGGCTTCCACACATGCCCGTCCAATACCTGTGGCTCCACCAGTGATTAAGATTGTCTGTTTCATATTTTCTCCTTTTACAAGATATTGTAACATAAAAAGGCCTAATGTGCAACTAATTAAAGGTAACGATGGTATATATAAACATTTAAAATTAGATGATTATAAGTAATAAGTGTTTAAAAATGTTTGCCAAAGGATAATTATTATGATATACTAACATTGATTTAAGGGGGAATTATGGCAGAATACGTACAAAATTCATTTGATATTAAGTATGCAGAGGCTTGGCATAAGAAGCAGGGTGATTTCTCATCAAGGCTGGCTCATGGTCTGGTGGAGTATATGAAAACTCATAATCTAAAGATCAACAGTTGTCTAGATATTTGCTGTGGTACGGGTGAGTTTATCGACTGCATGAAGAATGTGATACCTGTGTGCACAGGAAATGAGATAGCACAGAGTATGATTGATTATGCGAAGACGCAGTTGCCAGATATTAAATTCTATTATATTCCAGAAATGCATAAGTTTAAAGTGGATCAAAAGTACGATCTTCTGACCTGTAACCATGATATGGTGAATTCTTTGCATGACAAAGTGTTGTGGCAAACATTTTTTAACACATGTTTTGGTGCTTTAAATAAGGGTGGACATCTACTATTTGATGTGTATACTGATGAAAAATTGAAGAACTGGAAGGAAACAATATATGAGCAATCAAGATTGATTGATCATGTGCGTAGCGTCAGTCAAAAGGATAACCTCTGTGTGATCAATGAAGTGTATTATATGATTGGTGATGAATTTATGGAGCCAGTCGTGTATTCGAAGACATTTGACATATTGATAGAGATGGGAGTTCCAACCAACGAAATATTGGCAATGTTGCAAAAGGCTGGATTTAGGAAGGTAGAAGCTTTTGATTCTAAGATGGAGCCATTGGACAATATAGAAGGTAAAGGCAGAATCCATTTCTGGTGTGAAAAATAATTGAAAAATTTAAAACTCGTCAATATGACGAGTTTTTTGTTGTTTTATAAATTACTTTTTCTTTAAAATTTTATCAATTTTTGACAATTTTTTGGCATCCTTTGTGTTTGATTGAGGTTTTTCTTCTTGCGCAGTATCTGTTTTTGTAGGTGAAGATGAATTGAAATTATTCAATGGATCGATAGAGAATAATATATATTCTTCCTCGTATATATCGTAGCCTGGAATATATCCTCGGTTATGCAAAGATGTCAAAAAATTTAAAGTTTCAAAATGTTTTTTGTGTATCAAGGCTGCTATATTTGACACCCTTTCTTCTTGTTCAAAAAGAGCATTGCAGACTATCTTTGCATAATGTACAAACATGAATTTTGTGTATATGTAATAAGCCATAGCAAAGCAAAGTGCAAGTATTCCTATTATGCTGACGAATCGTTGAAGACTGCTGATATTGGAAGAAAATATTCTAATGCCGCCAAAGACTAATGCGAAAATGAATAATATTCCAAATATTATGCATGTGATGATATTAAAAATATTTTCTATCTTTATATGTGCTTGTAAATTGTTCTGTAATTTCTTTTTGGATTTATTTAAACTTTTTGTGCGGGCCTCTTTAAACATGGCAATACGATCTGTCGTAAGTTTAGAGCGCTGCATAGAATAATTTTCTCGAGCATTGAGATAATTGTTGTACATGCTGAGCATATATTCTCTCTGCTTATCGTCAGCAAAGGCGAGTGCTTTGTAAAATTCCTCTTCGTGAGTGTCCTCTGTGTAGTCGGTAAATCGCTTTGTTTGACATTTTACCAGTCCGAACCAAGCCTCAGCATTTGAAGAGTTTGCCTCTAGAGCTTTTTCATATAAAATCATTGCTTTGTCATAATTGTTGAGATTGAGTTCGTATTCGGCTTCCTTGATATAGTCAATATTTTCTAATTTTTCAACTTCGGCTTTTGCGTTGGCTTCCTGTGCTTTTTGGAATATTTTATATGATGCTATTGCGTCTTTTATATCAAAAAGGAACTTGCAGTCAGGGCAAGTTTCTTTTCTTTTGGATATATCTAGAGATAATATTTTATTACAATTTGGGCATCTACCCATATATTCTTTATTTTTCACAACACTATTTTAACATACATCTTAAATTGTGGCAAATGATTTAAAGAAATTTAAAGAGTTCTTTGATATGTTCATATCTTTCGTGAATGCTAGAATTGTATTCTATCATGGCATCGCGTTCCATATTCCACATAGACATTTGACGCATACCCACATCTTTACAGAACGTTACAAGTTTTTTTGTGAGCGGGGCGGTAAAGTCGGGATTTCCCGTTTCTGCTCCTATTGCCACAGTGGCGCCCATTAGAGAATAAGCTTCCGAGTCTGTGAGGGTGATACCGAAACCTGTATAAATGGTCTTTAGTTGGTCTTTTGCGTTTTGTAGAGCACGTATACTGGCTTCGCCATAATCTTCATCTAATCTAACGCCATAGCCATAGTAGCACATGGTCATTGAATTGATAATGTCAACTTTTAGTCCGGTGCCTAAGTAGGCTTTTATTACGTCAATTTGTTTTTGTTCCCATCCCGTAGGTGAGATTGGAATGGTCAGAGTTACCTTTATATTGGTGGCATCTTGCACTTCTTTAAGTGCTATGGCATTCTGGTAATTCTGATAAGCGTCTTGGTTGCTTTCCTCAATATCTAAATCTATACGTTGCAAATCATAAGCGTTAATTACTTCTAGATACATCTGCATCAATACCTCTTTATCCTGGCAGACTGTCCAAGGGGCCAGACCTAATTGTCCACCAAAGGATACTATAACATCTCCACCAGCATCTTTTAAGTTTTGTATAGAAGTTTTGATTCCTTCGTACTGGTATCCATCGTTGCCTTTTTCGCTCAGATCAAAATATCCGCCCCAGCCCCAGCGTGCAGATCCGTCAGGGTTGGTTGGATTTGCTTGATTGAGTTGAACAAATCCTAGACAGTAAGTGTAGTTATTAGAATCCTCAGCCAAACGTTTTAGGTTGATTGCGCCATTTTGACTGTATGGACTAGACGGGTCTACCCATGAAACCATATCCACAAATGGAGCAATAAAACGAATATCTTCTTGGTCTTCCTGTGGGGTTATGTTTTGCATATTTGTTGAATTTTCTTCATTATTTTGCTGATTTTGTGAGTTTTTTGTATCATTTTGCGTATTTTTGTCAGTATAGTATTCGTTGAATTCATTAGTGCCAACTGCATTTTTATTGGTTACACCAATATTATTAACGGTATCTTTGGATAAATCTTGATTGCTAGGAGTGCAGGCATAAAAACTAAATGTAAGAGTCAAGACAAAAGATAGAAATAGAATGGTTACAATGGTTATTATTTTTTTCATCAAATCTAGTATTTGTAAAACACGGCAGAATATTCCTATTTTGTTCTAAGATGCATATAATGTTATTGAGGTGAATATGAAAAAACAGCTTAGTCCAAGAGAGCAAATGCTAAAATTTATAAACCAACACAATAGTAAGTACGACAATATTTTTATAAAAATCATCAACTATTATGATGTTAGAGATATGAGTGAGGTGTCAGATGAAAACCTGATGGAGTGTTGTGCAAATTTAAAACGTTTAGATGAGGAAGAAAAAACTGAAAAAGACAGCGGTGAAACAGATTTATTTTTTATCGATGGATAATCCGACGGTTGTCGGATTTTTTTATAAATAAACAATGAAGCTGCTTTTTATTTGACCTTTACTTTTATATTTGTTAAAATATAAATAATAAATTATTTGGGGAATTTATTTATGTCAAAAATTGATGAACTGGTGGCGGCTGTAATTGAAGCTGAAGTAGATGCCGGGAAAAATGTTGAGGCGGCAGAGGCCAAGTGTGTGGAAGTAAAGCGGCAGTCTGAAAAAAAAGAGCGTGAGATTATATCTGTGGCAAAAGATGTGGCTAAAAACAAGTGCGAAGAGATGGAAAATCAAAACGCCAAGCAGACTGAGGACTTTATGAAAGTAGTGCATGCTGATGGGGAAAAGAAAGCGAAACAGTTAGAAACTGCATGTGCTAAAAAGATAAGTGAAGCGGCTAAAGAGATTGCAGATGAGATTGTCAGCAATGTAATAGCCTAGAGGAATAAAGTATAATTAGGACAAAAAGGAGAGAATGCAATGTCAATCGTGAAGATGTCGCATCTTGAACTATTGGGGCTTGCGAAGGATAAAGACAAAATTTTAGATGAACTATATCGCTCAGGTGTGGTTCATATTTGTGATGCAAGAAATATTGTAGGCACTGAACAGAAAAATACTGAAGAGGAAATTCGAGTGGTAGAAAGCACTCTAGAGAGAGTGAAAGATTCTATCAATATGTTGCTTGCTCTCAAAGAAGTGGATAAGAGAGAATTTGTCCGAAATATGAAACTTAGAGAGTTCGTAAAGGTTGGCGATGATGCGGAAAGATTAGAACAATCTGTAAAAACAATTCAAGAGTGTCAAGAAAAGATAAGGGATAACTTTAATGAGATACTGAGATTAAAGCGGTCTTTGACAGCATATTTGCCTCAGCAAATTGTAGGTCTTAGTGGAGTGGTGATTAGCACATCAGAAGAGGCTTTTGGAGATACGAAAAAAAGGCAATTATTAGACAAAATATATAAAGCAATAACAGATGAACTAACTGAAGATTTGATAAAGAAGTTTGGACTAATAAAAGACAAAAAGGACAATTTCCGTCTAGAATTTCGTATTAAAAAAGAAGATTTTGATGCTCATGCTGCTGATTTGGTGATATTTAATGATGCGTTAAAGCGTAAAGACCTAGGCGATGGCAACATAAAAGTCACATTCGCATTTCCAATAAAATCCAGTGCAGAACTGCTGAGCATTGATCGAGAGATAGCGATTTTGTCTAAGCAAAATGAAAATTTGTTAGAGAATCTAATTTTTGAATTAAAGAATTTAGATGATCTAAGGCTATATTCTGATTGGTTAAAATATAAGATAGATAAACTAAGGACTTCGGCGAAACTAAGATATACAAAGAGCACATTCGTCTTAGAGTGCTTTGTGCCAGAGGACAAGGTTGATGACCTTTGGGAACTACTAGAGGCTAAGTTTGATTCTGTGGTGGTGGAAGTGCGAGATGCGAAGAAAGATGAAATTGTGCCGACATTGACACGAAACAACCGTGTTATTCGCAAAGCAGAGTTTGTAACCAATATGTATTCAACTCCACGCTATGACGAAATAGATCCTAACTTCACAGTATTCGTATTCTTTATGATATTCTTTGGATTTATAATGGCGGATATTGGATATGGTATAGTGATTACCTTCTTAGGATTTTTATTAGCTTCTAGACAGAGAGAAGAAAATGGTGCAAAAAGGCTTTGGAGTTTGATAGGCTACGGTGGAATATTTACTATATTGTGGGGATTCTTGTTTGGTTCGTTCTTTGGATTTACTCATGCAGATGTAAAGATTATTCCGCAGGGTGTGATGCCAAATCCACAGAATGATACTATAGTATTGCTCTTATTCTGTTTGGCGATTGGTATTATCCAAATCATTACAGGCTTTATACTCAGAGGATTGAATGCATTTAAGAAAAAGCGTTATATAGATGGCATTGTAAATGGTTTTATGTGGGCACTCTTTTTAACTGGTATGGTGATGGGTGTGACAAGATATCTGATGGACTTTTTTAAAATCACTGTGGATGCAAAACTATATTCTGTGCTGCAGGCGATAGAATCACCAGGTTTGATTGTTATGATATCAAGTTTGGCTATTGCGGTGCTGTTTGCCGGCGTCACAAGTCGTGGATTTGCCAAAGTAACCAAGAGTTTTTCTTCGTTATATGGAATTATTAATCTATTGTCAGATATTTTAAGTTATGCGAGATTGTTTGGTTTGATGCTCTCTGGCGCGATTATTGCTCAACAATTTAACAATCTGGGAATGGGATTAATGACCAGTCCAGTGGGTTATGTGCTAGGCGTGATAGTGGTATTAATTGGTCATGTGTTTAATGTGGCGATGAGTGTACTCGGAGCTTATATACATGATGTGAGATTGCAATACATTGAATATTTTTCTAAATTTTATACAGGCGAAGGTGTGGCATTTGAGCCACTAAATGCAAAATTTGATTATGTAATCATAAATGATAAGGAGGGAAATTTATGAGTGGACAGGCTATTGCAGTAATCGGAATTGCTATTTGTGTATTTTGTTGTGGTATAGGGTCAGCGGTGGGACTATACTATACGGGCCAGGCTGGAGCTGGCGTCTTGGCTGAGGATCCAAAGAAATTTAGCAAAGTTTTGGTATTGGTGGTGTTGCCAGCCACAAATGGTATTTATGGATTTGTGTTGGCCATAATGAGCCAGGCTTACCTTGGCGCGATAACGACTGTAGGACAAGGATGGGCGCTCTTTGGTGCAGTAATGCCTTTGGCTATAGTGGGACTAATATCTGGAATTTTTCAAGGAAAAACTTCGGTGGCTAGTATCTATGCGGTAGCAAAAAATGAGGGACTGTCTGGTAAACTAATTTTATTCCCAGCTATGATAGAAACATATGCCATCTTAGGTTTGGTTGTGTCAATTCTATTACTATCGGTGGTGTAAATGGATAGAAAACAAAAAATATTAAACGCCATAAAACAAGATGGTGAAAACGCCGCCGCCAATGTGCTCGACAAAGCAAAAATGGAGGCAAAGGCCAATGAAACTCAGGCACGAATCCGAGCGAATAATCTAATAAAAGAACGGGCGGATGCTGTGGAAACAAAGTGTCAAGAGGTCTTTTTGAACGCAAAAGAATTATCTGTCATGGATCAGTCAATGCAGGTTTTAGCAGCGAAGAATCGAGTGGTAAACAAAGTGTTTGGTGAGGTCATAAAGGATATCAAATCCCTGCCTCGTACAAAATATGAAAAATTTATACTGGCACTAATTGAAAAACATGCTGAAGATGGAGATGTGGTGACTGTATCTAAAGAGGACAAGATAGAAGATGTCTTAAAAAAGGCTGATGTGTATAAAAAATTGCATCTAAAGATCCAGGTGGCGGAAGATTTTGTCGGTGGTGTGATTTTAGAAAACGAATATTGTGTCAAGGACCTTACTATAGAAAATATTGTGGCTGAAAAGCGTAGGGAATTGATAGTCAGTCTAAGTAAAAAACTTTTTTAGGAGGAGTAGGTGGCTAGCAGTATTTACTTTAATGCTGTCGCAGAAGCGAAGGAAGCGGCATTACTGACAGAAAAAGATTTGCTTGCAATACTATATTGCAAGGATCTTTTTAGTGTGATAAAACTGCTTAGTGAAAAAGGATTGGTACAAGGCGAAAATATAGAAAGATATGCAGATTTAATGAAGATTGTAGAAAATGAAAAAAGGGCCTTTTATACATTTTTAAAGTCTAATACTCCAGACATGAATATTTCAAAATATTTTTTAATTGATGTAGATTATCAAAATTTGCAAAATTATTATCTAGCATGGAAGTTGGGTGGTAAGCAGATATCTTTTGATTATGAGGGGGTATTGTCTGCAGATGATATAAAAAAAGCGGTAGAAAAAGGTGAGTATAGCCACATCACAAATGAAATGCGTCTAGCGATTGAGTTTTGTGACAGGATACTAAAAGACGATAAAAAGTCGATTTTTTTAGTAAATAGCGCCTTTAACAAATCAAAGGCTAGGGAGTTATTAATAATTGCAAGCAGGCAAAAGGAACTAAAAGATGCCATCGTGTTTAAGGTGGATGCGGATAATATTTTACTGGCTAGGATACTCAAAGATTATGAGATGGTTAAAAGCGTGAAGTGTTATGGAGGCACTTTGAGTGATTCATCATTGAGAAAATTGTGCGAAATGGATTCGGTATCAATAAAACGTGAGTTTATGTTTAGCGAATATCGTTCGCTAATAGAATTGGCTTTAAAGGCTGAGGATATAAAATCCAGGTTGTTATTTGAGCAGATGGTGGATTGCTATTTTTTAAATACAATAGAAGAAAAGAAATATGATCTATCTGGCAATATGCCATACATTAGATATGGGGTGAAAAAATCTACTGAGTTGATAAATCTAAAAATAATATTTGAAGGATTGGCAAGTAAACTGGATAAAGAAAAACTAAAGCTTGAACTGAGGAGGGTATATGGAAAGTAACATAGCTGTACTCAGCGATAAAAGTGAACATTATATATTTAAATCGATTGGCGCGGATATGTATTTTGTTGAAACTGATGAAGATGCGATTAGTGCTATCAAAGCACTAACTATCAAATATTCTCTAATATTCGTGTCAGATTCACTGACAGGTGTGCTAAAAGAAGATTTAAAAAGGTATGAAGAGTTGGTCTATCCAATAGTGATGGTGATACCTTCGACAGAAAAAGATAGTGGTTTTGCACTTTCAGAGATTGCAGGTCGTGCAAAAGAATCGCTCGGCATAGATATTTTTAAGGAGTAGATATGGAGGGAAGAGTAAGGAAGGTTTCTGGACCATTGATAGAAGTCAATGGAATGAGTCAG
>Ga0265299_10003155_pt1 | contig 16286 bp, 7 predicted proteins | sample AusTroGonzalo_MG_4_FD_193485 | JGI IMG/M metagenome (GOLD analysis project Ga0265299, IMG submission 193485) | Bovine rumen microbial communities from tropical cattle in Woodstock, Queensland, Australia - Gonzalo_02 | ecosystem: Host-associated > Mammals > Digestive system > Stomach > Rumen ... | reverse complement strand
ACACCAAAGACCAGAAGCCCAGCAACTATCGCCGCAAATATTACTGATTTTTTCATTGTGCTCCCCCTTTTAGAAGACGTGAAGAATATGTAAGCCCCGGAACTTCGCGCGGATGGTCGCTTGTGCCGAGAACGGGAGTGAAAGTGCCAATCCACTTCCATCCGCCCTTCTTCGGCAGAGTCATCTTGACGTAGTTCACGCCTTTTTTCAAGTGAATCTGAGTTGGCGCGCGGTACCAGTAGTCTTCGTCGACAAGCGGTGTTTCCTTGGGATTCCCGCCGACTCCAGGATGCGTCCACTTCGGCGGTTCTATCGTGCGCCCGTTCAGCTCCACCGTCGCACCATGCTTGTTCCATTCGCCAAGCTTCGGTGTCGGTGCGTCGCGGCTACGACCATCGGAACGCGAAAAGCCCGTCATGCCAATCCACGCGCCACAGTCGATTTCACGCTCGCTCGTTATCCACGTCTCAAGCGTCACAACGCCGCCATTTCCAGGCGCATACGCGCTCGCAGGGAACCAGAAATGCCGCGGATAGATCGTCGCCTGCGGAATGTCCTCGGCCAAAACTGCCCCCTTTTCATCTGCCATGCGCCAGCGCATCTGCGTCTGCGCAACATAGGGGAACGGATGGCGAAACCCCTTCAAGACCTTGTCGCGCTGCGCGATGGTGCGACGCTCGAGATCTGCAGCAAGCGCAAAGCGCGGATCATCCGGCTTTGGAAGCCGAGCGTAAAGTGCTGGCTCGTCCTTTTCGCGCCCACGCCAGAAGTTGTCCGAGAGAAGCACGATTGCCGGATAGACGGCGTTCATCCGCACGACATCTTCGGTGTCGGCAATCGCGTCGTCATGCCACACGCCAATTATCGCGCCAAGCTTCTCGCCCTTCTCGCCCCAACGACACGGCTGCTGGTAGGCGGCGACTGAAAGAAGTTCCTCTGGGTCGACATGGTTGATGTAGTAGCTGTTCTGCGAGTCGATGTACGGCGTCTTGTCGCCGCGCGGATCCTTCGCGCCCATCCAGAGCTGCTTGATCGACTGCCCGGGGAGACAGAGCCCAGGCGACCAACCCATCAGAGTGCGCCCGTTGTCCGTCACCTTCTTCGCCCAGTAGTCGAGATGAGTTTGCGTGACCTTCTCGCCGCGCTCGCGCGCCTCGTCCGTGCCGAGGTGAACAATCGGCATGTCTGCAACAGGCGCAAGCGAGCAAAGTTCGTCAATCAACTCGCCAAGGATAACCTTCGCCTCTTCGCAGGAGAGGTCGCCAATTCCGGTTGCCTTGCGAAACGCAAGCGTGTGGCCTGGCATGTCGAGTTCTGGGATGACGGTCACGCCACGCTTCTTAGCGAATGCGAGCACATCCTTGAACTCGGCTTGTGTGTAGAACTTTCCGACGTTGCGCGAAAACGCCTCTTTCTTCTGGAGCTCGGGATGCTTCTTCGATTCAAGCCGCCAGCCGTAGTTGTCGGTGAGATGCCAGTGAAAGACGTTCATCTTGTAGTCTGCGAGGGTCGAGATGACGTCCTTGATCGAAGCGACGCTCTGGTAGTTGCGTCCGCAGTCGAGCATCAACCCGCGATACTTGAATTCCGGCTTGTCGTAAATCTCGCAATCGGGAATTGCAGTTCCGTCGGCTTCAGATAATTTTTTCATCTGGTTGAAGGTCACCATCGCATATCGACGACCTTCCTCGTCGCGAGCATGGACAGATGGCTTTCCTCCGCGCACGACAAGCAGGTACGAACCAGGCCCGACTGGAGTCTTCAATGGAGCGCGAGCGGCGCTTCTTCCATTACTCGCACTGTGCCGCTTCACATTCATCGGCCGGGGCATAAGTTCGTCTATGCAGTCTGCATGCGCGGCAAGGCAAGCCGCTGCGCATGCACACAACACAACAATCCCGCAATGTGGATTGCGAGCTCCAAACCCGATTTTCATACGGCTATATTATACCAAAACAAATTAGGCCGCGCACGTAAGAATTTGCGCCATAAAAACAGCGAAGGCCAGCATAATCGCCGGCCTTCGCTGTTTGACCATTGCCCTACCGCTATTAGCGCAAGCGGATGAAGAGTGGATCGGGGCATACCTCGCGCTTGACCGTCTTCACCTCTGCCCTCGTCAGCGCAGTGTCGTAAATACGCCAGTCATCGAGATAATAGCCATCGTCACCGACCTTGTTAGAGCCAATCTTGCCGCCATGGAAGGAGCCTAACTGCCCCATCTGTCCAATCTTCGACGACACTCCCTTGTCCGACGTCTGTGACAAGTTGTCAACATACAGCGTCGTTCCTGTCGCAGTTGCGACGACTGCGTAGAAGTGATAGCCCTTCGTGAGATCCTCCGTGCCACTCACCTCAACCACTTTATCAACTGTTCCGCTAGTGGTCCTTGCATAAACCGCGGCAGTCGTTGAATCAAGAACGGCCAACCCCATTGCAGGATTATTGTTGTTTGTATTGCCAAGCCCCCAGAGAATAACTCCCGTCTGCTTCATCTTGGCAACGGTCGTCACCGTAACAGCACCAGCATGGAACGGCGAAGTGCCATTTGCCAATGTGTCCCAATACGGAGTATAACCTGTATGAACCTGCACTGCCTGGCCATTCTTGGAATTCACAAGCGTTGCGCTGCCCGCTTCGCCAACAGAGCTGATTTGCGTACCGGAGTCTGCCGCCTTGCCAGTATTGACTGCCGCACCATTGTCAAAGTCGTAGTGCATGAAGTTAGCTGGCATCCCAGCGAGGAAAGTCACCTTAACAAGGTTGCCGTCGAGTTCGGAGGTGAAGCGCGTGCTAGTCTGAACCGAAATCGTCTCATTCGAAAGCACGGTTGCATTCGGCGCGGTGAAGATTGTCACCACCTGGCCGGCGGTCAACCCAGTAGGATCGACGTTGGACGTATCGACGATTGGGAGGGGTGAGCTCGGAAGCGTCCAGCCCGAAGCCGTCGTACCTGTGGCCGAAGGCATAATCGTCAGCGAGCCAAGAGCCGTTGGCGCTGTCGCAATCTTTATTGTACCACAACCATTTGCGATGATGTCCACGCCCGTAAGGTTGCAGGCCGTTGAAACAAGACCGAGCGTAACACCGTCCGCGATGAGCGTTCCCGTAGTCTGGGTTCCGCTGGCGGTATTGGCGTTGACGATCGGGAAATAACCCGCGCCAGAAACCGTAAGCGTGTGTCCGTTGAGCGCCAGCACCGAAGCGGCATGTCCGGAGTTGACGATTCCCCAACCGTTAGTCGAAGCCTCAGCCCTCACCATCGCATCAGCGGAAAGCGTGAGCGAAGCCGTCTGGCGACTTTGGTCACCAATCTCAGCGCCAGAATTGTAAAGCGCTCCTTTGTAAACACCGCCTTCCAACACTCCCTTGCCGGCAATCGTAATCGCATAGCAAGAATCCTTCGTGTTGGCGAGGTCAAGACTTCCCCCATCTTCAACGACAATCCGCGAGAGGTTGGCAATGGCCTGTCCGTAGTTGTTTTTGCCATATCCCTGACCGCCAATTCCCGTCTTAATGGTCCTTGCCGAGCTCCCCGACTTGACCGTCAGGCCACCAGTAAAGGTGTTATTCGCATTGAACGTAACAGCGCCGTAAGTCTCAACCGCGCCCGCACCGGAAATAGGCGCTTGCAGATCAGGCACATCCTTCAGACGAAGCACGGTCCCGCTGCCCAGAACGATGCTTTCCGCAGTAACAGTCGAATTCGGGGCAAATGTTGCACCATCGTTCAGATACAGTGTTCCAACAGTTATTGAACCACTCCCCTCAAGCTCAACGACGCCCTGGCCCGAAACCGTCAGAGTAGCCGCGGAATACGTTCCAGAAATCGTCAGCGTCGCATCGTCAGTAACCTTTATGGCTATGTCCTGCGTCGACTGCGGCAGGCCGTACGACCAGTTTGCCGCCGTGTCAAACGAGAGATTCTCCGAAACGTTCCAGGTGTTAACTGGCGGCTTTACCGTTATCGTTCCAGCATCACCGTCATACTCGACGCTTGCGCCGGAAAGCACGGTCTCTCCGTCAGTGTCGTAAAGAATTACGTTCACTGGCTCAGAAGCAACTTTGAGAACCGGCAGGTCCGCCTTATTCGCCATAACGACCGCAATAGTGCCATCTGCGTCAACCGATATTTCTCCCTCGGGACGGTTAGTGCCGAGATTGAGCGTGACGCCCGCACCAACAGAGATGTCACCCGTGCCACTGACCGCACCAGTAAGCGTGACAATTGTCTCTGCGACGCCACTATCCTTCGTGAACGAAAGAACCTTGTCAGCAGCAATTGTGACGGCCTGCGAAATCGGCAGCGTCGCAGCCGAAGCACGAATTTCGCTGTCGTCAAGCACATTCACGCTAATGGTTGTCGAACCATAGCTCGTTATGCCGACATCTCCAAGAACGAGAAGTCCGCCGTTCAAGTTCAACGCATTCGTACCAGACGCACTAGACGACGCCTTGATGCCCTTGGCGGTGAATGTTCCGCCGTTAACATTGATTGTATGATTGTTAGCCGTCTTGCCAACAAGGACCTGGCTGGCAGCCGTAAACGTCGCACTGTCCTGTATCGTGAAAGCACTGGGGCCGTTCCAGTGTCCGAACATGATTGATGACTGGTTGGAATCGATATCGCTCGTCCCCGTCACATTGACAGACGCCGTATCTTTTACCGTCATTACAGCAGTACGTCCGTTGGCACCTTGAGAAAGGATCAGGCGCTGGGCAGTGATTGAAGACGTCCCCTCTACACTGTAAGTGGCCATTCCTACGCCGCAGTCGGCATATACCGCCGTAGCATCATCAAAAGTCACTGTCGTGGCCGTGCCGTTGTACGATTCACCAAGATAGTAGGTCGCGCCCTGGAGCGTCACGCTGCCGCCATTGTGCGAAATCGCCACCGATGAACCTTGTGCGCCGACGCCAGCCGTATAGGTGTTGCCGTAGGTCGACGAATTAATCGATGTTGTCTTGTAGAGATACGTGACAGGAGCTGAAATCGTGTCGATACCAATGCCGTCGTTGGCGAAGACAAGGGGAATTGCCGACGAAATCGAACTCGCCGTGAACGTGACGTTGTTCTGCTGATCAGGGATGATCTTCAACGACCCTTCTCCGTTAACGGTAATGGCGGAAAGCGCGACCGTCTCATCGATTGTGAGCTCAACGTCGCCGGAAACATTGATAACTACGTTTCCGGAGGTCGGCGCCGTGGCGACATTCCAGAGAGCATCGGTCCAGTTCGCCTGTGTCGTCTGACCATCCGTACCGACCGTCATCTCCGGCGCGGTGCTGGTACCGGCGGGCATGATCTGAATCGCCGAAATGCAACCACGCGCGTTGTTGCCATTCGTGCCGCCCTTTATTGAGAGTGCGCCCGAAAGACCATTAATGCGAAGCGTGTTCGCACCATAGACTGCCTTGCCGGCTGCTGCCGAGGCGAGACCCCAAGTCGCAGTGTCGGAACTAGTGGTTGTCGTCTCTCCTGCCGTTGAATCCCACGTGTAGATTGTCCCATTGACCGTCTTTGCCTTAAAACTCTTGGAGGAATCGTCTGTCGAGCAGTAGATAATTACGTCGTATGTCTCGTATGGAACCGCCGACAGCTTTATGTTGACATTGCCACCGTCGTCGAGATAACCCTGTATGAACGTACCTGCCGTAAGGCCGTCCGTCTCGGCGTAGACGTTGTTCGCCTGCCATGTAAGCACGGAAAGTCCGTCTGCAAACATCTCCGTAGACGAACCAGACGGCGAATAGGCATTCTTGTACCAAGTTCCAATCTCAAGCGCGAGCGCAGTATCGGCTGCACCGTCAGTGTTGCCCTGCCCGTTGCGTCCGCCACTTGCGTTGAAGTTGAAACCGACTACGCCTGGCGTCGGAAGCCACGAACGGAGAAGCGCACCCTTGACGCCACCAAAACTGACATTGGTGAAATACGAAGCAGCGGGCTGCGAAGCAGCGGAGAGGGTAATTGTTCCAGACGAAGCGACTTCGACAGGAACGGACGCTACAAATGCGGCATCGACATCAATCTCGACGCCATCCGCTACATAAAAGATGACTTTCGCACCCGATGCTGCGGCAATCAAGTCGTTAAGTGCAGAAACCGAAGTGTTTTCATTGACAGGGATCGTAAGGTCCGAAGGGAACTCATATCCAAGGATTTCTGATTCGCTCAGAGTGGAGCCGAATACGGCCATATTGGAGATTGTCCATCCCGTGGCGGGAGAAAGACTCGTCAAGTTCTTCTCGTACTTCCCGCCAAGCGAAAAGCCCTTGTAGTTCGTGTTCGAGGCCTTTAGATTTACATTTCCATACCGCTTCACCAAAGAACGCGCGCCTGTTTCGGCGTCAGTCACGATTTCATACACAAAGACTCCGCCAGAGGTCTGGATGTTAATAACGATGTCCGTCCCCGACGAGAACGGATCTGCGACTTGCGTATTGTTGTTTCCATAAAACGCGTTTTCCCAGATGCCGCGCACGGCCGCATTGTTTGCGGCAAGACTGACACCGACCTTGTTGTACGAGGCGTCGCCATTACCACCGCCCAGACTGTTCTGGTGCAAGGAAAGAAGGTATTGGTTGTTTGCATTCGCAAGGTCCAGTCCAGAACAGCGGATGATGAACGTGCAGTTGTTAAGCGAGCTGTTCGCTCCCGTGTAGACCACACCGCCCGTCGCATCGCTGGCAATCGTGATTGTATTGTCCTGGATGGTGTTGCCATTCTGCGCTGTCAGCGAGAAGTTGCCCAGATCAGTGTTGGCACCATCCCAAACTGCAATAGGCGTTGCGGCGGTAAGTGTTAATGCGCCAGAAAGTGTGGCGACGAGAAGCGCGACGAGTTTTTTCATGTTATCCCCTGTATGGAGTAAAGCAAAGCCGAAAGACATTTTCGGCTTCGGCAATAGTTTATCAAAAAACAGCCCGCCCCGCAACTATGTGGGCAATCGGGCAAGTTAGCCGCGTCTTACCCCATTTTTCTGCTTCGCATCATCCATTTTTCGCCTTAGGTGCATTTGAATTCGCGGATGCCGATGATGCGCATAGTCTCATCCATTGCAGAAAGCGTGTAGAGCTTAAACGCGGCGCCGCCAGGTTCGACTTTGACCACTGCATGCCCCGCGGGCGCAAGGCATCCATCCAGCCCGTTCTCGCGGAACTCGCGCATTCTGAAGTCCGGAATCGCGCCATACGCCACGGTGCGCGGACCTTCGTAGTTCGACTGTGACATCATCCGCTTCAGCGTCTCCACGTTCTGCTGGTTGGGGCTCCATGAGCTCGCGATAAAGAGCTGCGGTCGCACGGCCTTCACGAACCCGTTCTGCATCGCCGTCCAGTAGCCGTGGTGGTTGACCTTGCATACCGACACCGGTCCCGCGGCCTCCCCGACGCGCGCCTCGTAACTGTATTTCGCGCCGTCGGCTCCTGTGAACTCACCCTCGATGTCGCCGCCGGTGAAGTACGTGAACTCGCCGTAACGGATGAGGACTGCAGAGGAGAGCGTGTTCTCCCAGATGCCCTTCTCGCCCGTTGCCTTCACATGCTCGGCCGCGCAGTCGACAGTGCCGTCCTTGCCATCCCACACCACGCCATTTGCCGCAAGATTGCGTATCCGGAACGCATCCGCATATTTTCGCCCGGTGTCGTGCAGGAGGCGGATCTGGTTCTCCGCCCCCACCTTGAACGATTCGCGCTTCATGCCGTCGGCAAGCGCACGGGAAAGCCAGACCTGGAACTTCTCCAAATCCACGACATCGGCATTCTTGCGGTACTGCCCGACATTCGGGTACTGGTGGTCGTAGAAGTTCAGGAAACGGAACGACGCCGCAACGTCCTCGATGCCGGCGATGTGGTCGGTGTGCCAGTGCGAGACCATGAGGTAGTCGATCTCGCGCTGCGGGATCAAGCGCTCGATGTACCGCCGCACCCATTCGCCCGCGCGCCTGCTGCCATCTGGCGCAGGCGGAATGGCTTCGGCATAGCCAGGCCTGCGGTTTTCGATGTATCCGCAGTCGAGCAGCATCGTCGTGCCGTCCGGGAAGATCATGAACGTGTTTTCCGACGTGCCAGTGTGGATGAGGTGGATGTCGAGCTCGCCAGGCTTCCAGCCGGGATACGTGCCGCCGACGGCCACGCCGCCAAAAGTCCCGCACCCGCCGAGCGTGCCCAGCGCGGCCGCGCCGAGTGCGTCGCGCACGAATTCACGTCTGCACATTCCTGTTGCCATCGTCAGTCCTCCCTGTCGTTGTATGCGCGCGGAGCCGGCTACCAGCGATAGTAACGGTACGGATCGTCGTCCGCCCGAGACTTGTCGACATAGAGCGGCGCATCCTGCCCGCCCTTCTTGGCTGGGCCGAGTCGCGCAAGGAAGCCGTCGTCCGGCGAGGCGCCGAGGTTGCAGAGAAGGCGCGTTGCAAGCGCCTGCGCGCGACGGCGGTGGTGACGGCAGGAGATCTCCTTCTCGTCGAAGATCCACGGCGCGATCGAGCAGACCACCACGTGTCCGTTGCCAATCTGGCGCGTTACAAGCACGTCCTTGCCGAAGCGCGCCACCTTCTCGAGCGTATTCGGATATATCCACTGGATATCGGCGTTCGACACGCCAATGAACGCCGGCGCGTTCAGCCCCTCGTTAAGCGCCGGGTATTCGTGCCGGCCGCACTTCTTCGCGCCGATCGACGGAATGACATTGTTCGCCTCGTCCGCCGAAAGCCCGAGGGCAAGCAAGTTGACCCCGCCCTTCACGGCCGCCTCGAGCGAACCCGCGGCACCGCCCGGCCCGACGACGAGCACGTCGCCCGAGCCGACCTGGTTTGCGGAAGTCACCTTTTCGAACGGAATGCTCAGCGCACCCAGGAGGGACGCCGCCTTGCCGTCGTTCCCCTCCAGCACCTTGACCTTGCGCGGAGCGACGCCGGAAACCGGACCCGATGCAATGTTGATCAGCGACGCAAGCGCCTCCTCCGCCTCGGGCGAGCGCTCGGTGCGGCCGCAGAGGTCGAGTTGCGAGAAGACGACCTTGGCGCCAAGCTTCCGGTACACCAAGACTGGCGCATACTGGAGGTCGAATCCGCCGTGCACGAGCGCGCGGAAGTCGCCGATCGCCGGCTTCTCGGGAAGCACTCCCGAGACCATTCCGCGGTTGCCAGCGCGCCACACGCGCGTGTTGTTGTGTCCGTCCCAGTCCCAGCGCGGGAAGGCGGCCTTGTTCGGATCCTCGTTGAGTGACTCCGCGAGCGATGTGGAGCGTCCGCGCCAGTCGGTGAGATCAAGCCCTTCCAGGCCCGGGCCGAGCGCGAAGAGGTTTCTGAGCCCATGCTCCTGTACGCGGAAGCCGAGCGAGCGGAGAGTGGCGGTGTCCTGCTCGAGCACAAGCGCGGGGACGCGTCCCGAGCGCACCACGTCCGCGATGTCGGCGGGCAGTTTTGGAAGCGCGCGGCGTCCTACGACGACAAGCCCCGCCGTCTTCGCATCCCCCTGTTTGCGGTACTTCACGCCGAGCGCGTCGAAAAGCGGAGCTGCCGTCCCTTCTGGGTCGAAGAGGAAAACTTCCTGCGACAACGGCGACATGTTCTTGACGACGGCGGGAGTGGCGGGCAGAAGCTTGAGTTCGAACGAATCCTTCGCTGTCCACGCTGGGCCGCCTTCGGCGTTGCGGAACACAGCGCGAATCGCGAGCGAATCTCCCTGTGCATCGCGTGGGACAACGAACTCGACGGGAATGTCGGCGCGGCCGCCTGGCGCGACCTTGACCGTGCCCTTCGTGCCCGACGCACCTGCCTTCCACGCCCATTCCACGGTGCGCGTGCGGCGTGTGTCGTTGAGGATAACGAGCGACTTCTTCACCGTCTCTCCCTTGCGGTAAGTGTCGTTCACCATGGTGAAGTCGCCTATCGGACCGGCAATCCACGCGATCTGGTCACGCCACGCCTCGCGCGTCGCGAGCGCTACTCCGCGCGGAAGACCGTCCGCCTGGTCGAAGAGCCCGAACTCGTAGTCGCTGCGGACTGCGCCGAAGCCGCGGATGTCATCATTAAACGCGTCCTGGCGCAGCCGCACGCCCGACGGGATCGCGGGGTTGTTCGTGAAGAACTCGTACTCGATGTCCCACGGCAGGATCGACGTCACGCCTCGCGCGCGCATGTCGCGCAAGTTGCGCGATGCATAGGCCATGAGCACCGCGTGGTAGTCGGGCTCGTTCATGAGGACGTCGTTGAAGTTGCCGCCGTAGTACACCGGCTTGTTGCCCTGTATCTTGAGCTGGTGGCGGTCCATAAGCAGGCTCTTGCCGGGCGAGGGGCGGAACGCGTCCTCGCCGAGGAACGCGCAGTCATACTCGTTCATCCAGCACTGCTGCGTCCAATCGCGCGCGGACCAGATGTTCACACCTTTCGGACCGCCGCGATAGCTCGACCAGCTCGCCTGGTGCGGAAGGCCCCATTCGACGATCACGAGCGGCACTACACCGTTCTTCTCCCAGCGCTCGAACCAGTCGCTACGCTCCTGTATGGGCGCCCAGTCGAGATAGCAGTTGAGCGTGTAGAACGTCCCCTCCGCGCCGGACTCGTGGTGGTACAGCGGACGCGTGGGGTCGATTGACGCGACGATGTCGTTCGCCTTGAGCGCGAGCTGGCGGAAGCGCTGGCGCCAGTTGACGATGCCTGTCGGGACATCCTCAGGTCGGCCCGTGATGAGCGCGGGATTCTGGTCGGACTCGTAGCCCGTCTGATTGTGCGTGGAAGACCAGAGAATCACGCCGGGGACGTTCTGGAAGCGGCGCACGAGGTGGCGGACGATGCGCTCGTAGGCGGGCCCGTACGTCCAGTGGTGCGGATTCTTCGGGTCATCGAAGCGGTTCGGGTGCGGCATCGAGAGGATGCAAGCGAGGCCCTCGTCAGAAGCGGCGCGAACAGCCATGTCGAGCATCGCCGTGTCGCCCTCGGAGTAGCCGTAGACGAACTTGTGGAAGACGATGGCGTTGAAGCCGAAGGCGCGGTGTCGGCGCATCGCCTCGCGGCAGTCGGCGTACGAGACGGCAGCTTCCGCGCCATAGACGCTGTTTCGCGGACGGAGGTGCACTGGCGTCCCGTTGAGAAGGAGGTTGCGCCCTTCTATGCGGATCTCGCGGAAGCCAAATGTATCGGGATAGAGTTCATCTACGGTCTTCCCGCTGGCGACGAGCGAGACGCGCAGTGTGTAGAGGTTCTCGGGCGCATCGAGGTCCCAAAGCACTGGATCGGCCCACGCGCCGCCGAACACGAAGCGGCCGTTGGCGTCGGGTTTCACGCCAGCCGACTCGAAGCGCTTCACCTCCTTGCCGCCCTTTTCGACGACCGCGACGGCCTTGAGAGCCGGAAGCGACGAGGGGACGTTGGAAAGGCCAATGCTGAAGTCGAGGCGCTTCTTCGCGACCGAGGGCCTCGTCTGCACGTCGGTTATGCGCACGCCCTTCGGCTCGGCCGCAAGCGACACGTCGCCGAAGATGCCGCGGTTCTCGATCGACTTCTTCGTGTACGAACGCGCAGTGTCGGGAGCGTCGAACGCGGTGATCACTTTCTCCGGCAGCTTCGCCGAAGTGTACAGCGCAATTTCGTGCTTCCCGACACCGAGGAGGGAAGTGAGATCTACTTCGCCGCTCGGGAAGAATGCCTCGCCCGCCTTCTTGCCGTCGACATACACGAGCACGACAGAGGGGATGGCGTCGAAGGAGAGCAGAATGCGCCGCCCGTTCCATGCGGACGGAACATCCACCGTGCGGGCGTACCATGCGCCGTTGATGCCGTCGACGTCCGCGCCGAAATGGTCGCGCCCCTGCGCGTCCCAAACGCCGCATCCGTTCTTCGAGTGCTTGCCGCCGCTCGGCCACTTTCCGGGGACCTTGAAGAAATACTTGAGGGAAGACGCGGTCGGCGCGCGCTCAATGGAAGCGCCGTCGTTGTCGACGCCGAACGCCCAGAACCCGTTTAGCGACACCTTCTCGCGCGTTGCCGTGCGCAGGCGCGGCGTGGAGCCCCATGCCAAAGAGGGGTCCTTCCAGCCGGCCGCGGGCTTGATACCGGAGAGGTCTGCCGACTTTTTGGCGGGCTCGTGCGCGCCCTTGGACTTCCCCCTCGGCTGCTGCTTAGCCGCGGCGGCGCTTAGCGCTGCGGCTGCAATGCAGGCGACGACGACAAACTTTGCTGTCTTCATGTCGGAATCCTTTTCACATTTAGACTGTTTTCAGTTTCCGAAACAGTATAGCACAAGCGCCATTGCCGACCAACCCCACAAACGGGGGGGGGCTCCCGTTCACGAATTTGGCTTCAGCATCAGCTCGCGCAGAGCGACGGCGAGGCCGTGCCCGAACAGGCGGCACTTCTCGGGCGTGACGACCGCGCCGTTCGCGTTGGCGAACGGGACTTCGAATGTGCGGCAGGTCTTGAGCCCCTTCACGTTGTGGACAACCCAGTACGACGACGACCATCCCTTCTTCGGGCCCTTGTTCCACGCGACGCCGAACGCGAGGTCGTCCGACGCCTTGTAACGAAGTCCGCCCTCCTGCAGCTTCTCGACCGTGGCCGAGAAGAAGCCCTCGGTGGCGGGATAGATCTTGGGGTCCTTAAGTGGCGTGTATATGAACTCGTTGTACTGGCCGCGAATCCACGGGCAGTGGACGTCGATGAACGCGTCGAGCCGTCCGCTGGCATGGCCATTGATCCACTCCGTAAGCGCCTTCGTCTCGGGATAGAGGAATTCGGTGTAGTCGTTGTTGTGGTCGTGGGGCCAGCGTCCCTTGCCCTGGTCGCCCGCCTGCACGCCGTCGCAGTCCATCATCGGCACGCACATCATCTCGACATTCTCGCAGAGCCACTTGCCGAGGTCGTCATCCGCCATGAACGCTTCGGCGATTCCCTCGACCACCCAGCTCGCCAACGACTCGGAGGCGTGGTGGCGGCACGTGACGAGGAAGCGGTACTTCGGCTCGCGAGAAATGCATCCGTAGCGCACGCGCGGGACGTCCGCGCCCTTGCGCGACTTGCAGAGCGTCTCCAGCTTCATCTTGCCCGCCGCGATGTCCGCGGCGTGGCGCGCGACGAACGCCTCCCAGTTCGCGAGCACATACGGATGGCATTCGTAGAAGAGCGTCTCGTTCTCCTCCGGGCCGAACGTATAGGTGAACTCGTCCTTCTTCGACTTGCCGTCGAGCGGATAGGAGAACGTCTTGCCGCCGTCCTTAGAAACGACCGGGCCGCGCACGCCCACGGGCCCGCCGCCGTACTTGTCGGTGAAGACGAACTTGACCGTCTTCCCCGCCGCGCCCTTCACGCGAAACGCCCAGTAGAACCAGCCGTCCTTCGTGTCGCGCATGTCCTGCCGCACTTTCGCGGTATCGCCATCGATTGCGTCAACGATCACGTTTCCAGCGGGAATGTCGCAATCTACCGTAAATGCTTCAGCAGCGCAAACAAAGGCGACAACGCAAAAAACGGAAAGCAGAGAGCCGTATACAGTTTTCATGCCGCTAATTTTACCAAAAAAAGCGTGCCATTGCGAATCGGACCGGCTCAAAAATATAAGAACTCACAACTCTGGGGCATCGAACCTGAGTCATATCTGGTTCAATGCGCCAACCTTGAACGGCTTGCGCTCCATGCCGCCGCCAAGCGCACCGAAAGCCGCCGCGCCAAGCACGCCTTGCATGAATTCTCGCCTGCCGAATCTATTTCCCATGTTATTGCGGACGACCCTTTGGGAAAACATACTTCTCGACTTTTTCAGGAAGGGTCGCAGGCAGGGAATTCATCTGTTCCTTTGGAATGCCGCAATTGCCGGGTATGGTCGGCGGGTTTTCAGCCGCCTTCTTGTAGTACTCTGGATCCTTTGCGAGAAGCGCTGCGACATCCTTGTAGGCCGCGAAGTAAAGCAGTGCGAACTCGCGCTGCGCCGCGCCTGTGTAATGGATGTTGTCGGCCTCAAGCGGCCACGCCTTGCCTGGAATGTACTTGCCGGGGCCGTAAAGTTTCTCGCACGTGTCCTGGTGAGTTCTTGCGAGGATATTGCCGAACCATCCGGCGCAGGTCTTCGTGTGAAGACCGCCGACAATGAGCGGAATTCCCTCCGCGCCGATATCGCGGCGCATGCGCTCCACAAACGCAGGGAACCTGGCTTGGTAGAGGTAGCCGCAACGCTTCATGCAGTCCGACTCGCCCTGGTGCCAGAGAATTGCCGCGAGAGTCCCGCGCTCCTTGGCCTTGTTGACTCGTGCGACCATATCGTCGTAGGGGTGCCACTCCGTCTTCCCCTTCTTGAATGACTTTCCTGGCTCCCATACCGCTATCGGGCTTCCGCCCACCGCGCACGGGACGAGCCCCACCATGATCGAAGGGTCGCTGTCGGCAAGTGCCTCGCCAAACGCCTTGCCAGGGCCAACGCCCGAGCCATCGACGTCAAAATGCACCGGATCGACGCACGGCACCCACTCTCCCTTGCGGTTCAACATCAACACGCGCGGATGCGGCTTGTTGTTGCTCGGGTCGATCTTGCCGCGGCCAGCCATGTTGGACTGCCCGGCGAGGACGACGATCTTGAACTTCTCCTTCGGCGGAAGTTTCACGCCATCGGCGCAAAACGCGGGGAGGAACGCGAGAAGGACTGCAGGTAGTATTATGCGTTTCATATTATTGATATTTTACAAAAATCACCCCAGTCCCTGCAACCCCTAAAACGGGGGGGGGTAATCGGACTTTAGTCTTCAGTCAGTCGAATGATACGCTCTTCCATCATCTCGAGGCGGAGGGGGAGGCGGAGGATTCCGTCGGCGGCGGTGAAATCGAGTGGACGCCACGCGCCATGCTTATCCAGGCATTCCGCCGTCTTTATCGCACCGGAAACCTTAAGCGAAATCTTCTCCAGCGGATCGTAGCAGAGATTGACCAGCTGCACGAGCGTCGTCCCGTCCTTCGCGCGCGCCGCGAGGACGAGTGTGTCCTGCGTGTCTGCGGAGCGGACCGCGAAACCGGCGTCCAGCTCCTCTAGGAAGCGTCCCACCCACAGCTGACGCTGCTCAGAGCGACGTGCGTAGCAAGAAACGCCGGAATACCACGAAGTGACCACGACATGTCCCCCGAGCGCGTTTCGGAACGCCACCGCGCCTGGAGCGACCCGCTCGCCCGCGTTCGTTGCAGAATCCTTGCGGACTAACCATGAAAGCGGCTTCGCGCCGTCGAGCGACTTTAGGACCGGCACCTCGTCCGACGGCGTAAGCTTAAGCGAAATTTCGCCCATCTCCTCGCAATGGAATGTGGCACCTTCCCTCACCGCCCGCACACCGATCAGGTCCGCCATCCCGAGTTCGGCAAGCGCCTCGGCAGCCGAACCGTCGATCAGCACCTTGTGAGAAAGAATCCGTCGGAGCTCCTCCTTCGTGAAACGCTTCAGGACCGTATCGCGTCCAGAAAGCGCCCAGACGCCGTCCTTCGAAAGATTGCCCTCGGCGCGGAACGGGATGCCGTAGATGCCGAACGATTCCATCACCCAGCCGCTCTCGCAGTTGCTCCAGCCGGGACGCCCCTTCGGATCGTCCTGAACAGGTATCAGCACCCCGAGCGGCTCCGCCCCTTCCACTGCCGCGATGATCGCGGCATAATAGCCGCGATCATCGGCGAGGATGTCGGTATAGTTCCGCGAAATCGGAAGCCCGCGGAGATGAGCATTGACGTACCAGAGTTTGCCGCCCTTGAGTCCGCAGAACAGTCCCGCCGCGAGCTTCGCGTGGAACGAGCGCGAGCTCTTACTCCACAGATTGTGCGGGAAGGTGTCCGACTCGTCCAGCAGACAGGGGATATCCTTCTTCCAGAGATTGTAGAAGAACTGCGTGGACAGCACCCGCGCCGCGAAATCATCGCCGCGAAACTCGCTGTACTGTCCGTTGCAGACGCGCAGCATCGGAAGTTGTCCCTTCGCCGCCATCGCCTTCGCCGTACGTCCCGCCCGCCAGGGCTCACCGCCCGGCATGCAGGCGCAGCCGGGGATAGACGGATCGACCGAGTCTATCGCTTCGCGGATCAGCATCGCGAAACCGATGACCGTATCCTCCTGCATTCTGTCGAAGGCGTTGACCGCCTCCTTGTCCGTACCCTCGCGGACGATCCGTCGCAGTTCGTCGCAGGTATACAGCTTACCGGTGCGACGCTCGAATTCCGTGAGGTGCAGCGGACAGAAACACTCGGCGTCGTGCTTGAAGCCGGTCACGTCGTCATCCGTCATAATAAGGGCGGGTCCCTCCTTCGCGGCGAGGCGAACCGTTT
>Ga0265299_10003154_pt1 | contig 16289 bp, 17 predicted proteins | sample AusTroGonzalo_MG_4_FD_193485 | JGI IMG/M metagenome (GOLD analysis project Ga0265299, IMG submission 193485) | Bovine rumen microbial communities from tropical cattle in Woodstock, Queensland, Australia - Gonzalo_02 | ecosystem: Host-associated > Mammals > Digestive system > Stomach > Rumen ... | reverse complement strand
TCCTGTAAATATCGTTAATGAAGACGAAGTAAGTAAATTAAAGAGATTAAAATCAACATTGAAAGAAAGTATCATCTGACAAGATGAAGCCGTAGATGCTGTAGTTAAAACACTTACAAGGTCAAGATTGTCTATGATTGATAAAAAGAAACCTATTGGAAGTTTCCTATTTATGGGGCCTTCTGGAGTAGGTAAAACATACTTAGCAAAACTTATCGCGAAAGATTACTTCGGAGATGAAAGCGCTATGATCAGATTTGATATGTCTGAATTTATGGAAAAATATTCTGTAAGTAAATTAATCTGATCTCCTGCTGGATATGTAGGATTTGAAGAATGAGGAGGTTTGACTGAAGCCGTTAGAAGAAAGCCTTACTCAGTAATTCTATTCGATGAAATTGAAAAGGCTTCACCTGATGTATTGAATATCTTATTACAGATATTAGATGAATGACAACTAAAAGATAGCAAATGAAGATTAATCGACTTCAAATCTACTATCATCATCATGACATCTAATATTGGAAGTGAAGAATTTAGTAAAAAACAAGTAAGTATCGGATTCTCTACAGGAACTGAAAAAGAAATGAATGAAAAAGATTTCGATTTGGTTAAAGAAAGAGTCATCGATCAGCTTAAAACTTCTCTTTCACCTGAATTACTCAATAGAATCGATTATAAAGTGGTATTCAGACCATTAACTAAAGAGCATTTGAAATCTATCTTTAATATGCAACTCAATACATTCTTGGATGCATGGAAAGGAAAAGAATGAGTGAAATTACCTAAATTCACAGCAAAACAAATTAAAGAGATTATCGATAAAATATACGATCCTCAATATTGAGCTAGACCAGTAGAAAGATATATTCAGAATGATATTGAGTGAGATTTGATTAATTCAGTATTAGAAGCTAATTAAAGATTATAAAAAGAAGGATTCTTGAAAAAGAGTCCTTTTTTATAAAAAGTCATCAAATATTTGACAAATTAGGGTGGGGGGGTATAATATGTGTAAGAAATATTTTTATACAATATTCAAACAAAAATGAAAAATCAAAACAGCAATTCAGGAAAGCCAAAAAGAAGTTTTTGGTGAATGGTTGGTTATATCCTAACATGGTTAATATTCTTTTCATGAGTAGCAATCTGATTTTATTGATGATATAGTGAAATTGTTCCTATTCAATTTTTAATGAGACTTTGAATCTGAATCGCTGCCGTAGCAGCAATATTCATGGGGATACTCCATGTGGTTATATTCAGACTTAAATGAGAAACTCGCGAAAAATGAATCAAAATTTTGAAAAGAATCTGAAAAATATTTTGAATCTTTTTGTTGATTTGCTTAATTTTACTAATCATCAATATGATTTACGGTAAAATTCAATATTCAAAGATTCCTGAAGTAAATGAATCAATATTTCAACGTAGTGAGCATCAGACTCCCCTACCTGATGACCAAGATGCACTAATTCAACTAAGAAAATTTGATGATGAATATAGTAAAAATGAACTTTGGAAAGATTTAGAGGCAATTTATTTTTCTACAATAAATTATAATTTCAATAATCGCTTATATAAAAATAGCAAAGTTGGATGGCAATGGAATACAGATGAATGTATCGTGGTCTACTCTTGAAATGAAGCAAGTTGTGGAACCTGGGTTTGGAATAAAGAAACTATTAACAGATTTTTTGACCAAAATATAAACACAGAAGAAAGAGGTGAAAAATATTTAAACATAGATGGACAGAAAGTTACAGCTAGAGAATATTTAGATGCAAAAGAACCTGAAATCAGAGCAAATTTACAAAAAATGGATGAAATTCTTTCTATGGATTATTATTCACCTAATGATAAAGTTTTATATTTACTGCCACAATACCTTCAATGATACGCTCGTAGTAGTATGGTAATGTTGTTATATTATACCGACAAAGAAGATTGGGAAATGGTCGATTTCATTATAAAATTAAACTACAAAAGTGTAGATATTATGAATCATTTATGAAGTTTAGTTTCCACATTAATTTCTGCTGTTTTACAAGATGTTGTGGATAGTACCGTAAATTCAGTAATGCAGCTTTTCCCTGAAGATTTAAGATTAAGTTTAGCTAAATTCTATGAGGAAAATATGCGAAGTAGAGATGATATCATCCATGAAATGGCAAAATGAGAATATGTTTTATGGAATGAAATAAGAGAGACAGAACTGAAAGATAGTTTTCCGTGAATTTTAACTCGATATCCTATTTACTCCAAAAAAGATACAAAACGTTTTATACTATATGCCTATAGTTTACTTTACAATGATAATTCTAAAGAATTTAATGAACTTTGAGAAGATCTGTTCAAAAAGTTTTGATATTCCGTTTATAATTTATGATGAATGATTGAAATTACGTCTATAATGCCAAGAATGCAATCTTACGGAGCTAGAATAGATTGGAACTTATGGCATAAAGAGGCATTAATTGAAAATCTTAAATCTGGAGAATATAAAGTTTGGTTTAATGAAAAACAGTGGAATGATAGTAGTTATTCATATGAATTATATCGTTTACCAACTGATGAAGAGCTAGCTGAGTAATTTATAAATTTTTATTAAATACTCTCCGAACGGAGAGTTTTTTTATTATTAAAGACTAACCTAATACTACAATGAGAATTCCTATTATAAGTGCATGAACTGGATAGAACAATGTATATACCCATTTAAACCATTTTTTATTGTATCACAATTTACAATTAGATAAACTCAAGATTAATGCAGCCAAAACATGCCCTCCAACCCATGGAAGATATTCTTTTACATGTTCTATCCACTCTGTTATATTTCCAAAACCACTTCTAACCCAGAAATATATCGGAAGATAAATTGCAAATATTCAAAGCAAAACTCAGAAACGTTTAATCCAACTCCGTTTATTTTCAGTCTTTTCTTCGTTTCTAGAATATCTAAGATATCGATAATAAGCAATAATAAGTAGCGGTCACATTAAATTAAAATTTGCTGCCATTTTGTAGTTTGTAAATGCTATCAAAAGATAAGCACACACTATTACAACGATATTTTTTCGTCCTACTTTTTCAGATTTTTCTCTATTTGAAGGAATCAGAAGTTCTGTGATACTCATTCACAAGAATCCTAGTAAAAGTGTTATCATGACACTTTGTGCTTCCATAAAGCTAGTACCGATATTAGATCCAAATTCTAACAAATCATAACAAGGTTCTGATATAACAGCTAATAATATTAACGTAGAAACATGCTTTAACAATCTCCTCCTATCTTTAAAAACGAAAAAAAATCCTTCTGCTAATAAGAATGCATAACATGGGAAAGCAATTCTTCCAATCCATGTCAACATCATTGGATTATCGATAAAATTCCATCCAATATGATCAGCAAGCATAGTTACCATTGCAACTATACGAAGTATGAATCCTGTCATAATAATCTTGTTATATATAAACTATTTTTTATTTAATATATCATTCCAAGATAATTCGCCTTTCATTTTTGTACTCAAACTTCAAAGAAGAATTCCATATATTGTAAAGAATAAATAATTCACCATGCTATCTTCAAATACATGCAAAAATAATCACATTACAAACAGAGCAAAAAATCAGATTTGCATCCTGCACAATGCAATAACTTGAAATTCCTCTTGCTCTGAAATATCTCACTTACAACAAGAAATTACTTTATACTGAATTCCTAAGAGATACAACATAGACACTGCCCAGAATATGAATCAAATTGTTCAAATATCTAACATTATCTGCAAAAAATAATTCTCTGGGAGATATTTTCACTCATGATGAACTGCTGGTCATGAGCTACCAAGTCAATGTCAAAACGGAGCATAAATCACTTCAGGAATTGTAGATAACTTACTTGTAATATGTCAGACTGTCGATTCTCGTTTAACCACAGACAATATAGCCAAAATAGCTAAAAGTCAGACTCATCACCAGATTAACCATATCTTTTTTGATTTAAGTTTACTTCGATATAAAGCTAAAAAAACCACAACCATTCAAACCAAAACTGCACGTGATAAAGTTGCAGCCATTCAAGCCATCCGAACTACTAAAGCAAGGATTGATAATGTTGTATCCTGTTTTCCCTTAATCTTATTTGTAAAAAATCGTCGAACAAATGGCAAAAATGCAACTAAGAAATATCAATAATTATTTGGTCATGAAAAGAATCATTGCCAACGTAGAAGTCCTTCATATCATGTAAGATAATATATCGGAGGATTTTCACCATATGAATAATCATCTAATCATCAATATCCTATTGCATAGAAAAAATCTGGACACAACCATTTAGCTCATTGCCACAGAAATCACAGAAAAACAATTGATACTAGAACTAGTGGAAGCTTCTGAATTAATCCAGATTTTCCCCATTTTTCAGATATTACATATCCAAAGAATCCTGCAGAAATCAAGATAAACATCCACCAAAATCAATACTTAATTCCAATAAACATATTATTCCATGACACATCCTTAAGAATAGAAAAAAATACTGAAACAATAATAAGTATAATAAACGAGATCAAAGTTCGTTTCCAATATTTTCGATACGTTTTAAATTTCTTATATCAAATAACAAAAGCTACAAACAATAATATTAGCCACCGTCATTCACGAACTAATGCTGGAAACGAAGTTCAACACAACTGGATTCAATAAACAAAAAAAGTTGATATAACTTGGTATAATACATTACATAATCGAAATATTGAAAACGCCGTCAACATTATAATATCAACCATCTAAAAAAACAAAAATTACTCAATCTTTGACCAAGTTTCACTCAAATACAAATTCCATGCATCCATAGGATCCATCATTTTTCTCTGCTCTTCTTCACTTGGACGATATGGAATATGAGTTAAATCAGTATTAAATCACGTTTCTACTACATCTTCTGAAGATTTGAATAGTATAATCTCCTCCCCATTAAATATCATCGAATTATCATGAGCTAGAAATAGATATCCATAATCTGAAGCTAAATATTTTTTCTGAAAATTCTGAGCATAATCCATTTCATTCTGCACACTGGCAGTTCTTGCATCCACTTTATTAATTTCTTCAACAACATTCAAATAGTTTACATATGTTCTAATCGCGAAAATCATTGCAACAAAAAAAGCTACTCATAGTGCGTATTTTATCTTAGTTCAATATGTATTTAATAAGGTCTTGAGTTGAAACATATGATAATAATCTGATTTTTAAAGTTGTGATATAATTCGTTTAATAATCTCTGGCATCTTCTCTTTTGTGATTGGTTCTTTATATGTAAGCAAAACTTTCTTTACACTCTCCGCCTCATATCCTAGTCAACGCATAGATTTTACGATATCTTTGAATAGTTTCTGATCCACGTCAAGAGAAGCTAATTCGTTTGCTTTCAATGAATCTTTAAGCTCAAGTAAGATTTTCTTTGCTCATTTTGGTCATACTCATGGGATAGATTGAAAGAACTTCACATCCATATTATTGACTGCATTTGATAATTCTTCATGAGGAGTTTGAGCAAGTTGGAACGCTGTTTTAGTTCAGACTCAATTTACTTTCAAGAATTGTTCGAATAACTGTTTCTGCTCTACCGTATCGAAAGCGAAGTATTGAACTGTTCTTTTATTTTCGTCATAGAATGGGAAAAGGTAGAATTCTCATTCAGTTTTTTTCCCAACATAAGAAACCTGAATCCCGACAAAATCATGAATTATGAATATCGCTCAGTTTTTTTTCTCTACTTTTCACTGAAAATATTGGAACATATTCTATCGCAAAAATAAATATCTACTCATTGTACAATTCCTGTCCCTTTTTGCAAGAGTTGGTTTTTATAAAAACAAAAAATGGCTACAAGGTAATACCTCATCAGCCATTCTAAGATAGGTTTTCTTTTACGCCGTTAAGATGTCATAAAGGACGAGGTTGCTCTCCCTGATAACAGAAGCTACACTGTCCGCTCCGTGGAAGCAGTTCGTTGCCTTCTCCTGAGCATACATTTCAGGCCCTCCGAAAAGTTTCTGAGTATAAACATTTCTGAGAGTTCCTTCTGCTGCCTCTGCAGGGTTAGTTTTCCCAAGTTCATTTCTCCACGCTTGGAAGCATGGAATTTCACCATCCTTCTGCAGGATAAGAACTACCACTGGTCCATCCGTCATTTGAGCGACTAAACGATCAAAGAATGATCTTCCCTTGTGTTCAGAATAAAAGTTTTCCGCTAACTCCTTGGAGAACTGATACTCCTGCTGGAAGATAACCTTGAATCCCCTACTCTCAATGTCGCGAAGAATCTCTTCCTTTGCAACAATAGCATCCGGCTTAATCATTGCATAAGTCAGATGTTCAAAATCCTGTACTGAGAAGCTCTTAAACTCCTCCATAAATTCTTTAATGTTCATTGCTATTTTGTTTAAAAATTAAGGTGTGAACAATATATAAAAATACTACAAAAAGTCAATTAAAAAATCAGAAGTCCTAATAGATAAGAACATAAATTACAAACGATACTAGCTATTATAGCCTTACATCGTGAAACTTTTAATCAGTATTTTATAATGAGTATTTCTATTAATATTACAGACAATTCTCAAATAACAGTATATTCAAATCAATCTACAATAAACAAAGGAAGAACGAATCGTAACAATGGAAGAGTTACTGTTGATGCAAGAATTCCAATCAAAAGAATTCTCCAACTAGAAATCTGATTTTCTTTTCGGAATAGTTTTGCAATAGCAAAAAGAACTATAGTTTCGATTAAAATTGTTACTAATCGAGCAATTCAGAATTTTACAAATCTACTACCACTCACCAGTTCTATTCATTGCTCACTTTCAATAAGTTCTAATGAATAATCCATTCCTTCATCCACAATTTCCATATTTTCACCATCTATTTCCTCTAACTTATAATCATCTCAATTCTTAACTATTTTATATGTTAAATTTTCACTCGTTAACGGATTTGAATCATCTACATATCATCAATTTGGATTAATCCTATCCACCAAAATTGAACCTTTCTGAAAGTTATCTGGAGTTAAACTATCTACATTTACAGGTTCCTTCACTAAATATACATAAGATTGTCCAAATTTATAATGCTGATGTAAACACTCATCTTTTTTAATTTCATAAAACGCCCAATCAAATGGAGGTTCTACAACTTGAATAGCCTTATATCAATCAATATTCACATTTTGAATCTTTACACACCTGTCAACTCTGTGCGTATTCGGTTCTATGACATCAGCAAAGCTTATTCATACAAAGAAAATTGCGATAAATGAAAGAACAAAAATTCAGATTTTTTTCATTGTTATTTTATTATTTAACTAAATATCGGAAACATAGAGACATCATAAAATATATAACAACAAATCAAAGAATAGAAAGCATAAATGCAATAAGTGCTTTTTTCCGTGAAACTTTTAATCAATATTCTAGTATAATTAATTCCAAAACCAAATATAGTCATATAGCAAGAAATATCAATCAATCCCATAAGTTAAAATATCTAGTAATGAATACTAATAATGCGCTTCCCATTATACTTAGTATTGGTCCAAAGATTCAGACTAAAATAATTCTTTTATTAGAAATCTCTGTATTTTTTCGCAATAATCTTATTACAAGAATTAGCACAATTATTCTACTACTTAAAAAGCATAATACAATAATCATTATCTTCGATGCTAATACACCACCATATATATGAAAGTTATTTACCGGTAGAACAAAAATAAAAGAAAATAAATTACATATAAAACTGGTTACGAATGACTTCATCCACGAAACTTTTAATCAATATTTTATTATAATTGATTCTATCAGTACAACTAACAATTCTCAAATAATAACGTATAATACTTCATTTCATATTATTAATGGAAGTACAAACCATAATAAGGGAAGAGTTATCGTAGTTGGAATTATTCAAAATAAAAGAAGTTTTTTATTAGAGATTTCATTATTTTCTCATCATATTTCATCTATAATTTCATATTTTCTCCAAAAGAATTTCGCTATAAAAAATAAAATCAATGTCTCTATTGTCACCGCTAACAACCAAAAAATAGGGAATTCCTTTATTTTACCTTTTATTTCTTGTATGGCTTTATAATGTTCTGTCCTGTCCAACATAGTATAACTATTTCAATTCTTGATTATTTTATATACTTTTGTCTTATTGTATGATCTATCACAATATGTACTAGTTATAGATCATATTGGTATAGCTTTGGCATACACATTACCAGTTGTTATATCTCCTAAATTAATTGCCTTATCTAGCAGAAAAACTTCTTGAGTAGGACCATTATAAGAAAATTCAAAATCTGGTATTCAAAATCACCCATATCCATAATTTCCTACAAGACGATTCCCACATTCTGAACATTGTTTAACCTTAGGTTCATAAAATTCCGAACCATTTTGCACAATGACTCTATAATTATCTATTTTTACATCCTCGAACATAGAACAAACATAATATGTTGTAGGTGCGATTGGATTTGCATAGCTTACTCAAAATCAAAATATCGCGAATAATGATATCAATAAAAGTCAGATTTTTTTCATCACTTTACTATTTAATAATAAAACATATTCCGTGTATAATGTTTTGATTTTTTTATGCAATTAGATATTCAGTATATAAATTTATCTAATAATAAAAGTTTCCATGCTTTCAAAATCCAGATACATCTCCATACTTTCCTCTCGAAGTTTTTCACACATGGTGGTAGATTTTTGCTGTGCTGCTGTCGTATTTTCGATATGGAATCAAAACTTAATGTCCACTGAATCATTTATTCAAGGAGTTCTGCTATATAATATCTTGGCTTTTGGACTACAAATGTTTATGTGAATTTTCTGCGATAAAACTGAATATTCCAAAAGTATCTCATACATTTGATGTATCTTAGTATGAATTTGAGTTTGCACTTTCACGATAAATCCAATGTTATCCATAATCTTCCTATGAATTGGAAACGCATGATTCCATATCTGATGAGGAGTTTTAACGTTAGCCTTACATCCTGGGAAAGCCAGAGCCCCCTGAATTTTTGTAGCTCCTGGTGGAATTTGATTAGTTATCTGAACAATACTATGAAAATCATGAAATTTCTATTGTTGAGAATGATTAGTTTTGCTATGAATTGGATTAATTACGATGGCTCGAAGTTCAAAAAATTTTCTGCCGTATAAAAAGATTAAAGAATACGCAAAAAAAGAAAATCTGAAGAAGCAATCACGACTTTTACCCGTATTTTTGATTCTCCTACTACTTACAATATCTATAACAATTCGCTCTTTTGTATGATTCTTAGTAAGTTATTCTTGGAAAACATGAGCACTACTTACGATAAGTTTTGTTGTTTGTTTAGAAATTTGAAAAGCATTAGGTTGATTTTTCGCAGATAAATGGTGATGGTTAAAGGTATGAACATGATCTCTTTTACTATCTCTGCCATTCTTATTATTATGAGAAATATCTCCAATTTGCTGATTCATTGGGATATTCTTATTCAATATTAATATGTCTATCGCTCTAGTAGCGATGGTTAAAGTTATGCCAAAAAATCCAGGATTTCTATTCTGACTATTATGTATGGCGCTATTGATATGAGCATTACCAACTCTGCTACATACGAATTATCAATGATTAGAGACCATACTTCTAATATACTTTATCTTATTATCTGCCTGATGTTTCTGGGTTGCTGTAAATGCAGAAAAGGAATCATCTATTGAAAAACAATAGCCAATAATTATATATCTCATTGATATGTTAATCATTGAGTCAATTACTGTCGTGAGACAGCAATTACTGTCGTGAGACAGTAAGTCCTATTGAAACAATGGACTAAATAATCAATTACGATGATTTTTCATTGGATTTAAATTAATAATTAAACATTTATTTTTCTCTCAATGAATTAATTTCTCAATGAATTGGCATATCATGTCGTGAGACATTAAGATGAAGCGTAATTACCATGTAATTCACGTGAACAATGTAGACTGAAACCTACTTAGGTGTAATCTTATCAAAGGACCCTGTATTCTGGGTCCTTTTTTCTGGACTAAAAAAACTTGAAAATCTGATTTGGGTTTATAGTATTAATTATGTGTTTTTCATAGTATTTAGGTTAGTAGTAATCTGCACACAGCGGTGTGGTTGGTTCCCTGAATTCAGGGAACCTTTTTAAAAAAACTGGTCAGAATTATCACAATTCCAACCAGTAGCTTTTCACGAAAGCCGCATTCATTCTGAGGGAAATACCCAGAAACAACAAACAATCGATTTAAGTTTATAATTTACATAAACATTTCCTAGTTCCGCTAGGACGGACCAATACACTGTGTAAAGGCAACACTATAATACTTTTAATACATAACAAATCAAGTGATAAAAAAAGCTGACCCATATTATCACAACAGAGGTCAGTATATTATGAACAAAATCCAAATTAGCAGTTAAGAAGGCTTAACTATCTAAAGTAGACAATCTATAATATAGCAAACTGCACAGAAAATTCAATTATTTATGTAGTTTTTTTTGGATATAAAACTTGAAATTCTATAGAATACTTATATTGTTTATTTATTAATTTTATAGTCTAACAAAAATTTATGGCAAAATCAATAACTGCAGAAGATCGTAACCTAATCATAGAAATCGCAAAACTTTTTCTAGACAGCCCCTATATGTTTTGAGGAAATTGAGACTTACCATGAGATCCAACTGACTGTAGTAGATTTATTCAAGTTGTTCTAGAAAATGTATGAATAACTGTAGAAAGAAACTCTGCTATGCAATGAGAGCAATTTTCCTCCACTGGGAATATGCATGAAGATTTATCAAAAGCTGAAATTTGAGATCTGATTTTTTATAAAAATACCTATGAATCACAAAATGAAATTACCCATGTAGGTTTCTACATGTGAAATAACGAAATGATAAATGCCTCTTGAAAAAAAGTAAATATATGCAAAATTGATAAATATTGGCTAGATCATTTTAAATGAGTATGAAAATTAAGTCTATTTATCAAAAATTATAATAGAGCAACTGCTAAAAAAAATTATGCAAGATTAAGCGATAAAGAAGCCATCGAAAAAGCCCGCACCTTAAAAGCAGTAAATGCCGTAATTGCTGCACTTACAACTACACGATGAGACCTACCTCCAAAATATCAAAAAATGAGTGCTGATTATGCTAAAGTTTTAAGAACGGATTTCCCCGATGCTAGAAAATTAGATCCAGACCATGTCAAAAAAACATATCAAAGTGTTGTAGATATGCTTAGCTATTCATGGAAATTTGCATGATATGAAGAAAAGAAGAAATATGAAGAGCTAGCAAGCTATCTAAGAAAAAAATTCTGATTACAATAATTTTTTAGAATAATAACTGGATAATGGAAGAAAAAAAAGATGTGGATTTAAAAATAGATAAGAAAAAATGAATAATTTGGATGATAATTATTACAATTTTGGTTGTATGATGACAAATTGCTTTTTTGATTGCCCTATCTAAACTATAATGGAATACATAACATTAAACAACTGAATACAAATACCTATACTCTGATTTTGAGTTTATAAAGTTCCTCAAGCTGAAGCTAAAGAAATAGTTTTGAATGCAATCAAAACTGGATATAGACATATAGACACCGCACAATATTACGAAAATGAAAGATGAGTCTGACAAGCAATCAGAGCATCGTGAATCGATAGAAAAGAATTTTTTGTGACAACGAAACTAATAACTAAATGATATGAAAATACTCTAAAATGAATCGATATATCACTACAAAAATTCTGATATGATTATTTCGATTTGATTTTAATCCACTGGCCCAAATGAGATAATCTTAGCATTTATAAAGCATTGGAGACTGCATACAAACAGTGAAAATGTAGAGCAATTTGATTATCAAATTTTAATGAATATCAGTTTTTGGAAATTTATGAAACTTGTGAAATTAAACCGGTTATAAATCAAATTGAAACTCACGTTATGTGGCAACAACGAAAGATGCATGATTTTTTGCAGAAATATGATTGTATACATGAATCTTGGAGTCCTTTATGAGCGTGAAGGTTTAATTTATTTGAAAACGAAACTCTGATTAATATTGCAAAAAAACATGGTAAAACTGTAGCTCAAATTATGCTCAGATTTTTCATTCAAAATAATGTAATTGTGATTCCAAAAAGTTCTCACACCGAAAGAATGGAAGAAAATTTTGAAATTTTCGATTTCACTTTAGATGCTGAAGATATTGGGAAAATTAAAAATCTAGATCAAAGAATATCGTACACTAACTGGCCTGAATCTATGCTAAAAGAACAGAACTATTAATATTTGAAATAAAAAATATAAGATATCTCCTAAGAAACATTAACAAATCTATTGAAAAATAAAGTTAATTACCTATATTGTAAGTGGTTTTTTTATTTATTAAAAATATTTTCTATCATGAAAACTAAAACACTCGGACTTGTTGCTTTATTAGCAATTGGATGTCTAACTCTTGCAGGATGTAATAAAACTGAAAATCCTGATGAAAATGTAGGAATAGCAAATCCTGCATCTGTTTACTGTGAAGACCAATGAGGAACTGTACAAATTGAAACTGCCGGAGATGGATCTCAATATGGAATTTGTATGTTCTCAGATGGAACTTACTGTGAAGAATGGTCTTACTATAGAGATGAATGTCAAGCAGGAGAGATTTATTATAACACACTTGATGAAGGATTTATTGATGATGTAGAAATTAAAACTGATTGGAATGGATCTTCTGAAAAATACTCTGATGAAGATTTACAAGCTGCTGTAGATAAGATTGTAAGTTATTTCGACGTTAAAGTTGAATTTCAACAAATCTTCTATCAATGAGATGAAGAATCAGCCAACCAATTAAGTTACTGTCAAGAATTAAATCCTGAAGTTGATGAATGTGTATTCTTTAAAACTAACTTCTATATTCCAGAACAAGATGCAGAAATGGCTGGAGCTTTCGAACCAAATACAACTCTTACAGATTATGAATGGTATCTATGAAGAAGTAATGGAGGAGAATGGGATGTATTAACTGCTGGTTACTAATATAAATTTTCTAAGAAAGACCCTCGAATGAGGGTCTTTTTTATTTGCATTAAAATACAAAATAATTATCAAAAAATCTGATTTATATTAAATGTATAAATGACTAATTGTTGGATATTTGACGATATTTATTGAAAGGATATTTATCATGAATTAAAACATTTTTTACCAAATTTCAAATATCCAGTTAAAAGTAATGTAGACAATCCAATTCCATTTTTACCAGAAATTAAGAATTGAGATATCATTATTTTGGATAATTTCTTCTTCCGAGAATGAAGAGAACAACCATTATGAGATGATTTTCTTCGACAATATTTAAAACTCAATTACGAATGTAAAATTATCTGCATTTCAAACTACTGAGAAAAAAATATTCAAAGATTTCCACAACGATACAAAACTTACTGTAAATGAGATATTATATGATTTGTACCAAGCAAAGATGGAGAAGAAATTGCTGAATTAATTCTAAGTATACAAGAAAAACAAATCAATTCCTAAATTTTATTTAACAATAATTTATGCAAAAATCAGATTTCCAACAAAGGATCAAACAATTTCAAGATTTGATAGATAAATCTAATCATATCGTGTTTTTCTGATGAGCAGGAGTTTCTACCGAAAGTTGAGTCCCTGATTTTAGAAGTAAAGATTGACTTTATAATCAACACGATGTTCAGTTTGAAGATTATCAACCTGAATATTTACTAAGCCACTCATGCTTGTATAATGAGCCAAAAGTTTTCTTTGAATATTATAGACAAAAGATGGATTGTAGATGAGTAAAACCAAATATAACTCATAAAAAATTAGCCCAGCTAGAAAAAGTCTGAAAACTTTCAGCGGTTATCACTCAGAATATCGACTGACTTCATCAAAAAGCATGAAGTAAAAATGTTTTGGAAGTTCACTGAACTACCCAAAAAGTTTACTGTGATGAATGTGGAAAAGAATTTGATCCAGATATTTTGTTCACATTTAAATGAGATATTCCTTATTGCGAATGTGGATGAATGCTTAGACCTGATGTAACATTTTATTGAGAACAATTACCTCAAAGAGCTCGACAAGAATCGGTTTTAGCTTTGAGAAGTTCAGATTTATTTATTATTTGATGAACTTCTTTAACTGTCTATCCAGCTAATACTTTGATTCAATACTACTGATGAGATAAAATCGTTATCATAAATAGAGATTCTACTTCTCAAGATAGATTTGCTGATATATTATTTCACGAAAATTTAGGAAAAGTTTTTGGAGAAATTAATGTTTAGAACCAAGTGCTAAGAATACATTCAACACATAGTCACACAATTCAGATATCGAATTATAATCAATTTTTTCACCACTTTCTTTCAATAATAAATTAGCATTTTTCACTCATTTAGAATAAGATTCTGGAATAGATAAAATTTCGTCGCAGAGTTTTTTATTCTTCTTGAAAAAAACTAATATATTTTTCAATGATTTCAAATTATATTTATCAACCTGTTCATCAGATAAGTATCAATTTTCCAACTGCCAAAAATAAGTCTTTAGTGCATCAATTTTTTGAATAGTTTTGTCATATGATGGTTTTACTTGTTCTGAAACTCACATACTTTGCAAATAATAGAACAACGGAGTTATTCAATCAGAAATATAATATTCTTCATCTTCTACTTGCTTGATTATTTTCTTCAATAACATAGAACATGTATATAATCTAGATTCTGAAACATTTTCTGGTAAGGTAAATTTTCGAATATTTTTAATTTCTCAGTCATTTTTTTAACTTTTGATACTCCCAATCAAAGCGTCGTTAAATATTGTTTTGAATCTGAAGATTCATTCAGGATTTTTCTTATTTCAATTAAATATTTTTCTACTGCACTTGAATGATCGATATAAGAATAATTTTCTAGTTCTGAAATGTTTTCTCACTTTTTTATTCTCCTATCAATATTTTCATCAACCTCAAAAATATTTATATTTTCTAAATCTCATTTTTCAACGTGTTCAACTAATGTTTCCATAATTTCACATACATATTTTTCCTTATCTTTAGAAAAACTAGAAGGTAATGATATTTTTATTTCAACATCATTATCTTCATCTTCTCATCAAAAATTTAATTTCTGGCCTTCTACACTTATTTTTCAGTTTTTTCATAATAGTTCAGCAATTTGAAAAACCGTTTTTTCTATATCTTTGGTTTTTACCAAGTTATATTTATCTACAGAAATTCAATATCTCAACGTTTTCATATACATTTTTTAAGTTCTTAAAAGTAGACAATTAATATACACTTTTTAGTTCATATGTCAATATCTGTATTTTTTAATAAAAAAAAACGTGATATGTTTCCATACCACGCCATTTTTAACATCAATTGATTAGAAAGCTATTACTGATCAATCTTCAAGATTACATAATCAATCCTCCAATTCTCCTCACATACTTGAACATGTATTCTCAGCTATATCCATAGTTTCTTCTTCAGTTTGTCACTCAACTACTCTCATTTTAGCAGCAGGCTCTTCATCTGTTGTTGTATCTTCTTGCAATTCTCCATTATAAATATGGTTTGAGAACTCAACAGTAACAGTTCTATCTACCATATCTATAAAACACTCAACGTCATCTTCAGCATTTTCTCATCGTTTTAGATAAGCAACATGTCCATTTCTAACAAATGATGCACCAGCTTCACTTTCATCTTCCCAAGTGAATGTTCATTCATTGAAGTTTAAGTAATATCCAGCTCTTTCTTCACAAGCTACTATACGACCTTCTGGTGTATTTAGGTCAAATTGTTCATCAACAGTTGGAGTATATTCAATTGTCCAATCTCCCTCATCATCATAAGTACATTTTAAAGCGTATTCTTTATCATCAGCTTTTGCCATTCATTCAACAACTACTGTAAATCAGTTACTTGTTTCAGGTTGCCAATCTACTCAATAATTTCTTGCCTTATTTTCTTTTTGGAATTGTGCATAACAATGTAACTGACGTCCAATTTCGTTTGTGAGATCATAATCTACATCCCAAACTTCTTTAGAATTACATCCAGTCAAAAGCAAACTAGCTAATCATAAGATAGCTACTAATCATAAATTTTTCATATTTTC
>Ga0265299_10003150_pt1 | contig 16296 bp, 12 predicted proteins | sample AusTroGonzalo_MG_4_FD_193485 | JGI IMG/M metagenome (GOLD analysis project Ga0265299, IMG submission 193485) | Bovine rumen microbial communities from tropical cattle in Woodstock, Queensland, Australia - Gonzalo_02 | ecosystem: Host-associated > Mammals > Digestive system > Stomach > Rumen ... | reverse complement strand
TGGCACAATACGCGTATGACGCATTCGGCAACATCATGCAGAAGGGCGGCGTGAAGGCCGACGAGCTAAAGATGCGCTTCTCGACGAAGTACTCCGACGGCGAGTCGGGACTCTACTACTTCGGCCGCCGATTCTACTCCCCGCGCCTCGCCCGATGGCTCTCCCGCGACCCGATAGAGGAAGACGGCGGGCTGAATCTATATGCGTATTGCGGGAATAATGCGGTATCAAATTATGACGAACTTGGACTCAATGTAACTTTGACAACAGGAAATCGGGGTGCTTCGTGGTGGCAAATCGGCAATCGGTTTCTCCATCAAGAGATTTGCGTTGATACATGGGTTTGGAATCGAAGGTCATGTTGTTGGAATCGAACGGGCCGATCATGTTTTTCGTTCGCAGCGACTGGCATAGGGATTGGTATGCCAGGCGGGAAGTGGTTGGGTGTTGATAGCATCAAGGGCCCTGGAATACTTCGAGGCAAGGTATACCAAACCGAAGACCAAGGACTTAAAGATGCGGAAACACTTGAAACGACGCCATGCCAAGACAAGGCATTCATGGAATATCTTATATCACTAATTGGGCAGAAAGATACATATAGTGTCGGGAGGCATAGTTGTCGAACATTTAGTCAGGCGATGATGGAGGAAGCGAAACGGCGGAGTGGCGGGAATAATGGGGGGTGCAAGCATGGCAGAAAATGTAAATGAGAAAAGTCGGCACATTTTAAATTGCAGCCCATGTATTTTGCTTCTTTCGTTGTGTGCACTAGTTATCGTAAGTTTTATTGACGTTGTGCCCAGTAAACAAGCATCGTTGGAGTGTCTATTCTATTTTTGTTTGATTGTGTTTATTGCTTCGCTGATCGTTTCGTTGTATCTTATATGGAAAAGGGGAGAGCATTATGAATAGATGTTTACAGAAGGGCGGCGTGAAGGCCGACGAGCTAAAGGTACGCTTCTCGACGAAGTACTCCGACGACGAGTCGGGGCTCTACTACTTCGGCCACCGCCTCGAAAGGAAGAAACGATGAGGCTGCGGTTCTTCGTTGTCGGGGCTCTGTTATGGGGAATGCTCGCGGTGGTGATATATGCCATGACGAGCAGAGCATTCGCTACTGGCGTGACATTGTCTATCGTCGGCGGGGAGAACACAACCAATGAAGATGCCAACATCTCGTGTGTGGTAAGCAACGGAACATCGAATGTCATTTCGTTCTTCAAGGTCTATGACGATGGATTTGGTTGTTCCCTCGAATGGCAGGAGGACGGCAACTGGAAGACGTCGGGTGTTATGTGGTGTGCTACAGGTCGTGACATTGTGAAATTGAACGCGGCAGAGGTATATTCGTTTAAGGCAAAAGTCCCATTGGATCAGTGTAAGCGGCGTCTTTCGGTTGAGTATTGGAACGGGGAACCTTTTGCCTCCGCTCCTAAGCAGGTAAAATCGGAAGTGTTTGTCTGTTTGCCGACTAATTGTTTAGGCGCCACTGCAATTGACAGCAAGGGATCTCATCCCAGATCTACAAAATTTATTGGTAGTATGCGATGATGTTAATCGTTGAGGAGGACAATGCGCTTGATGCGCCAGGGGGTCCGCATGGGCATTAATCGGTTGATAGTTGGTGCATTGCCGTTTTGTATGCCTCATAGCGGGATGTGCATAATCATTGAGAATGAACGCGTCCAGCCAACCGATAAGGACACTTCTGGCTTCCGAGAAAATGTCGATTGTCTTTACAGCAAATACAATATTAGTCGCGATGTTGTACACGCTTCTATGAGAATGATTGACAATATATGTATTCTCGAGTATGGGACAGGTCGTATTCGTAGAATGGTGAGTATGTGTTAGACGTGAAAGGATCGGGTGTTGTGGCAATTAAAAAGACATCTTTGTTTGCAGGCGTGGCTTTGCTTGTTTTGGGGGCAATCTCTGTAGTCCGCATAGTGCAGGAATCGTCGTCTCCTGGCTCGATGCTGTCGGGGCGTTCCATGCGCATAGGCAGAGTCGTCTGGCGATTGGTAGATGCCGCAAGCGACACGTCCGAATTACTCATAGATGGCACACGTGTTGCCTATGGAAGTATTGAGATGTATGACAAGGACGGATTGTTGTTAGGGTATTGCTGGGCCGATGGCACGGAGAACGCCAAGCTGTTCATGGTTGATTCGGCTTTAAGCGCGACAAACTCAATAGTGTTGTACGACGACATGATCACTGCGCTGAGAAAAGGAATGCCGCGCTTCGATTCGTCGAAATGCGGAACTTTTCTTGATTTTACGAATTCGGCGGGGAGAGACCCTTGAAACGGCGTTGTTTTTGGCAAGGAAACTGCGTGATTTGGCAAGATAACGCGGAAGGAGGCGAAAACGATGGCTAAAAAGACAAAGGCGAATCTTGAGTTTCTGCTTGTGAAGGCGGAGTTGAAGGGGATTCCCGAGAAGGGGCTATTGCGGAGCCACAACATCGGGCAGGTCGATTTGATCTGTCTCCTCACCAACAAGCTCACCGACGCCTTCGCCATCTGCTGCCGACACACGGTAGAAATTTCATCTTGAGGCTAGCCTGAGGACGCATTGCGGTTCGCATCTCGCTGGGAAGATATTGTGAGTTGATTGGTGGACGACATTCCGTTCCGTGCGGCGGTTGTGAATCAAATCTTCGCCAGTCTGTCAGGAGTGATAGACTTGTTGATGGATAAGAACTCTTCTTATCCATGTGGTTGATTCACAAACGCGGTGGTTAAACTCCCCGCAAAAAATTTTTTCAGATTTGAACTTAATTTGAACTTCGTTTGGTATAGTGTTGGGGTAACCAACACAAAGGAGCCAAGCGAATGAAAAGACTGTTGCTGTTTGTAGGGTGCCTCGCCGCCGCCGCGGCGGGCGCCCGTTCCGTATCACCCGGCCGCCTGCCGCGCGGCGAGTACGCCGACACGGAGGCGACGACTAACGTGCCGTTCGCCTTCGGGCCGCAGGGCGCGAAGAACTTCCAGTTCGACCTCTGCTTCGCCGCGACGCCGTCGAACAACGTGCAGCTGGCGTTCGGGCGCGACTGCGACTCGGACGGCGCGCTCTCGGCCGACGAGGTCGGCATGGCGTTCGCGTGGGACTGCGGCGGCTGGCGCATCGTAAACGGCGCGACGGGCGAGACGCTTTCCTCCGCGGCCGCCACGACCAACGAGGCCAAGTCCCTGTCCTGGGACCTCGTTCTCCGGCGCGGGCTCCCCAGGCGCCTGTCGGTCGCCGAGAACGGCGTCGAGGTCTTCGCGGGGCTTTCGGACGGTCCGAGGCCGTGGTTCCACTCCATGGACTGGGACATGCTGCGGCTGACCGCGCGGGGCGTTGACGCGCCGCAGGAGAGCGTCCGCGTGGGCGTGGAGATTTCCGGGTATCTGATCAACTTGAGGTAGGCCATGAAGACTTTCTTTCTGTATTTCGGACTTTCGGGCATCGCCGCCGCCTTGCCGGCGCTCTTCTGCGTATGGCTTTGGCAGAAGGATTCGCACCCCGTGCTGGATGCGCTTTCCAGAATCCGCCGCCGTTCCTTCGCCGTGCAGTTCTTTCTGCTCGCCTTCGTGCTGCATCTCATCGTCCACGGCTCGGTAAAGACCAATGGAACCGGGCAGGTGGAGGGTGGCGTCACCAACGGCCCGTCCGGGCTGCCTCCGCTGGGCATGCAGACCCCTCCGCTCTTGCCGCCGTCCTCCGGGAACGGGCCCGCTGCCTTCGGGTTCACCGCCAGCCAGCTTGCGGCGGGCTTCGTGCTCTCGGGCGTGGGCTACGGCGGCTCGTGGAGCTTCGACCCTCCCGGGGGCGCGACCGTAGTGTCCGACTGGCGCCTCCGCGGCGCGGCGGACGACTGGAGGCCCGCCCCCCCGTTCGCGCCCGTGTCGGGCGCCCCCGCGGTGTTCGCCTGCGGGCGCGTTCAGGACTCCGTCCGCGGGCCTTCGCTCGTGCTCTCCCCGTTCGGCGCATCCCTGGGCGTGGTGCCGGAGGCGAACTGGGGACTCGTCGCCAAGACCAACGCCCAGAGCATGGTCTGGCTCGAGACCACTGCCTCGAACTCGCTTGTCGTCACGTGGCGCGACGTCCTGCTCCAGCGTGAGACGAACATGCCCGTGAGCGTTCAGGCCGAGTTCTTCGAGAACGGCAACTTCGAATACCGCTACGACCTTGAGAGTGTAAAGTGTAGAATTGAGAATGGAGAATTAGACGTGGGTTCCTTGACCAACGTTACGGTCGGGGCGTGGCGCGGCGGTTTCGGCGAGTCGCTTGACCTGTCGTCGTGCGCCACGAACCCGGCACCGCTCTCGTCGGTGTCCTTCAGCGCGCTTGCGGCGGAGGATGCGACCACGGCGGACCGCGACGGCGACGGGCTCTCGACGTACGACGAGATATTCGTGCACCGCACCGACCCGGGCCTCGTCGATTCCGACGGGGACGGCATAGGCGATGGCGACGAGGTCCTGCAGTCGCTCGACCCGCTTTCCGCGAGTGTCCCCAACGAGGCGCTGCTCGAGAGGCTGGAGGGCTTCCAGACCAACGAGAACTACGCCGCGGCATACGTCGCTGTCACGAACGAGCTTGTCGGATACCGTCTCTGGGACAGCTTTGCCGCGACGTGGCCCGCAGGGGCGACGAACCTCGTGTACGAGCGGACTGTCAGGATCGACCGCCGTGACGGCTGGCAGCAATACTACCTTTCCTCGCGGCCGGACTCCGCCGGAGGATGGTCCCTCGGCGGCCTGGTGCTCGAATGGGAGGACTCGTGCGGCGAGTCGGGGACTGCTACGGCGTCCCCCGTCGCGGACAGCCTCTACCTGCCGCTCTCGACGAACAACCCGTCGTCGGTGACGTTCCGCCTGCGGGCGACTTCCACGGCCTTGCGGTCCGCGAACCCCGTGTATCTGGTAGGCTATGCGCCGAAGGTGTCGGTCATCGGCGGCTCCGAGCACACTACTGCGGCGGGCGACGAACTTGCGGTGTTCATGGAGGGGTCGGAATCCGTCATCGGGCTTTCGGTTGACAGGTCGCGGCGCCCGTGCAAGGCGGCGCTCCATCCTCTCGAACTCACGATGGCGGGCATATCGGACCTGTCTTCTCAGACGGAAGGCGGCCTTCGCTACGAAGGCGGGCTGGACGGCGGGAGGGTCTTCGCCTCCGGGGCCGGCGTGTATCCGCTGCCCGACGTTTCCGTCTGCGGCGCTTCGCAGGGGCAGGTGCGGCTTCGCGGCGCTTCGCCAGACGGGGCCGGGAGGTATCTTATCGTCCTCATGCCATGGGTCCGCTACGGCGGGCGTCACGGCTTGGGAGACGGGCTATGCTGGGACGGGGATGAGTATTCCATCGAATACGAGTATCCCCTCGACAGCGGCTGCCTTGTGCGCGAGTGGCATCGCAACTCCGTCGGCGCTTGGAGCTGCGACTGCGAGCCAAGCGCGGGGTGCGGGCTTGCCGACGACAACGGGTTCGTGTCCGTCAGTCTTGAGAGCGACGACGAGACGGCCACTGCGTCCGTCAAGATCGGTGACGAGACCATCTGGACCGGCACGGCCACCCACGTCCCAGGGTCGGATGGCGGCAGCTTCGGCATCGAGCGCAATGACGAGTGCGGCGAGTGCGGAGGCGGTTGCGCCGACGGCGACTGCAGCGAATTCGAAGGGCCGTCGCTTAGCTCGCTCAAGTTTCGCATCCCGACGGGTATGCCGCGCAAGGGCCAGGTCGCCGGGTTCGCGTATTTCACGACCGAGGGACCGATGCTTGTCGCGCCGCCCTCGTTCAAGTTCCTGCTCAGGAACGACGTCGGCGCGTCCGTCACGACCAACGGGAGCTCCCGCACAGTCTCCTGCGCCTGCGAGCGCGGGAGGGAGCTTGTCATAGAGCAGATTCAGGACGGCGCGCGCGTCACCGTGAACGCGCAGGCCACGGGCGCGCTTGAGCACACCTGGGAGATCGTGAACGTTGGCGGGAGCGCGGCGGAAGTCCGCGTCAGGCAGATCAGCCGCCTGAACAACGTCATGCAGGACTGGACGTATGAATGCACCTACAACGACGACAGCGGCGAGTGGGACTGGTGCGCGACTGACAACATCGCTGGCGTCAGCGAGGAGCTTGAGCGCACCGACTCCCTCAACGTTGACGGCACGGTCTCTGAGACGAGGACGAAGTTCGACGCGTCCGGGACATGGCTCGGCGAGGTGGAGACCCTCTCGCAGGTAGTAGGCGAGCGGGAGTGCGCGGCCCTGCGCCAGGTTTACAGGCGCGAGGAAACTTGCGTCGGCACGGTCGAGCGCTTTGCCGACTACTGGCGCGACACCGCCCATCCCGCGAGGAACGGAAAGCTTCGCCTCCTGCGGGCGGACGACGCCCCGTGGGAATACCACGAGTGGAACGAGGACGGCTTCGAGGTCCTGCGCGTCGAGCAGCGCAACGGCTCGGAGCTTCCCGCCGACTTCCCGTCTGCGACAAGCAACGGCTTCGAAAACGCGTCCGGTCTCGCCGACGCCTTCCTTGCCACGTTCTCCTATGAGCCGCTTGTCGGCGACAGCGCCCACGCCGACGACTACGGCAAGCCCCGCTGCGAGTCGCGCTACGTTGTGCGCGGCGGCGTCGCCTCGCTTGCGGGCCGCACGTGGCGCCGCTACACGCACACCCTTTACGGCGACCGCCCCGCCGTCAAGGAGGAGACGTGGCGGGCGGCGTCGGCCTCGGCGCAGTTCGGCGACGCGGCGAACGCCTATTCATGGCGCACGGTATTCGATCCGGTCGCGGCGGGGGACGTGCCGCTCGTCCTGCGCGGCGAAGTCGCGGAGGAGATGGACGAAGACGGCGTTCGGACCGTGGCCGACGTGTCCGTCGCGAGTGGCCGCGTCACGCTGACGCGTAGGAGGTGGCGCGGCAGCTTGCAGTTCCCGACTTGCGACGTCGTCGAGATGGACGACGAATACGGGCTCGTCCTCAGGGAGGCCAAGTGCCTTTCCGACGGAGGGGCCGTCGTCGACGAGACGATTTCCGTCTACGACGACCAGAGCCGACTCAGGTCCGCCGCATACCACGACGGCACCTCTACGACGAACGCGTATTCGTGCTGCAGGCTCCTCTGGTCGCGAGACCGCCTTGGCCGCAAGGTCCTGCGCTCGGCCCTGACGGGGCAGGACGGGCTTTACTACGCGGAGGAGGAGGTGTGGCTTGGAGATTTGGGGAACGGGGAATGGGGAACGGGGAACGGGACAAACGGGTTCAAGGTGACGCAGCACTTCATGGACGGGCTCGGGAGAGAGACGAACACGGTGGTCTATGTCGGCTCCGCGCCTGGCGAGGCAACCGACTTCTCTGCGTCATCAGGAAAGCGCCTCTCCGAAGAGACCTCGCAATACTGGGGGATGGAATACGAATCCGTCGATTCCGCCGATGTGCGCGGAAAGGTCGAGACCAGGTGGACACATTACCAGTCCGGCCGCGAAGTCTCGTATTCCGGCACATACGCGAGCTCTGGCGATTCCGCGCCTCTGGTGCGCACTGTGCGGACGGATGTCCTCAACGGACCCAGCGCGACTCGGCGCGAATGGGACGGCAAGTGGACCGAGCGGCGCACGTGGTCTGACTACGATGCGTCCGGTTGCAGGATCGACTACGAGGTGACGGAATCCTCCGACTACGGCGTAGTCACCAACTCCGTAACGTGGCACGACTTCCTCGGGCGCACTGTCGCGACGGAAGGCCCGTCAGGGACTGGGACGACTGTTTACGACGGCTCCACGTCGCGCACCCTCTCGACCACGACTGCCGCGGGCGGCGTGGTGCGGACGTCGCAGAGCGTGTATAACGATCTTGGCGAGCTCGTCGGGAGCGTGAGCGATGGAGTCGTCTCACGGCGTGACGAGGAGTATGAGCAGGTGTCGAACGTCTGGTGGAAGGTGGAGAGGTCGGTAGTGTTCTCCGGCGGCGTGACGAACTCCGCGAGCGAGGTGCGCGAGCGCGTGACGGGGCTTTCCGACGCTGTGCGCCGCCAGGTCGTGCGGATTTCCGCAGACGGCGTTGCCACCGAGACTACGGAGTCTTACGACCCCGTCGCCGACGTGACGGTCGAGACCACAGTTTCGCCGACGGAAGGCACGGTCGTTCGAACGCTGCGGCATGGGCTCGTCCTCTCGGTCGAGACGAGTGACGGAACGACTGAGTATGCCTACGACGCCCTCGGGCGGACGGTGCGCGAGTCATGCGGGCCGCGAGTCGTGGAGACGGCGCACAGCGCGGCCGGGGACGTCGTCGCCCGACGGACTCGCACGGGCGAAGGGACCTACGCAGAGGAGTCATACGCCTACGACTCCTGCGGGAACCGCGTCGCCGCGACGAACGCGCTCGGCGGCGTGACGGCTACCTCCTACGACGCGGAGGGGAACGTCGTCGAGATATCCGGGACGGCGGAATATCCTGTGCGCTTCGCCTATGACACGGAAGGGCGCCGCACCTTGCTTTCTACGACACGGGATGGTACAATATGGGACGTGACGACGTGGGAATACGATCCGGCGACCGGCAGGTGCCTTGCGAAGCAGCATGCGGACGGCTCTCGGTATGCGACGACCTACACGCCCGACGGGCTTGAGTCCACGGTGACTCGCCCCTCGTTGCAGTGGAGGGAGAACGTCTATGACTCGCGGAGAAGGCTCGTGGGCGTCACCTCTAACGACGGCAGCGAAAATGCCGCGTTTGAATACGACGATTTCGGGAGGGTGACGGCCGCATCCAACGCGGCAGCATTTGCGGAATACGCCTTGCACCGCAACGGGACGGCCACCAACGAAATTGTATCGGTCGGCACGAACTCGTTCGAGATCGTGCGCACCATCGACATGTTCGGCAGATTGGACGGAAGGGGCGTAGAAGGAAGCGAGTTCCAGGGGATCTTCTATGACGACGCAGGTCGCATCTCGTCGATCACCGACCAGACGGCGACCGTCACCTATGCGTATTCCGAAGACGGAATGGAGGCGGGATGCGCGATCTCGTTCGCGGCGGGTTCGTCGGTCGTGCGTCAGGTGGTGTGCGACTTGTATCGCCCCGATCTCGTCGTCGCGGTTTCGAACGTCATCAACGGCGTCGCCGTCTCGGGCTTTGACTACCAGCATGACGCCGCCGGTCGTGTGGTGTCGAGGAACGATGACACGTTTTCGTACAACGCGCGGGGGGAGGTTGTTTTCTCACGCAGAGGCGCTGAGAACGCAGAGGAAGATTCCTATGCGTATGACAACATAGGGAACCTTCTGCTTTCCACATGCAACTCCTCGACTAACACCTATACGGCAAACAGCCTCAACCAATACACATCCATTCTCCGCGACTCTGCGTCTCCGAGTGAGATATCACACGACCTCGACGGCAACATGCTTTCAGACGGGCTACAGCAGTTCGCATACGACTCTGCAGGGCGTCTTTCGTCCGTCGCGACCGGCGGAGTCGCTGTCGCGGCGTTTCAGTATGATGCGTTCGGGCGCAGGGTGCGCAAGACGACGCAGGAGGCGACGCATACGTATCTCTACGACGGGTGGAACCTCGTCCTTGAGCGTATCGAGCGGGACGGCGGCGAGACGGACACCGTAGAATACTTCTGGGGTAAGGACATCTCCGGGTCGCTCGGCGGCGCGGGCGGCATAGGCGCTCTTCTCTACCTCAAGCACAACGGAGATGCGTATGTTCCGATCTACGACGCGAACGGGAACGTGGTGCAGTATGTCGATGCGACGGGCGCAATAGTCGCCTCATACGTCTATGACGCCTTCGGGCGCACGCTTGCTTCTGCCGGATCGCAGGCGGAGCTCTTCCGGTTCCGCTTCTCGACGAAATACCACGACAGCGAGTCGGGCCTTGTCTATTTCGGCTACCGCTTCTACTCGCCAAGCCTTGCCCGCTGGCTCACCCGCGACCCCCTTGAGGAGCAGGGCGGCCTGAACCTATACGAATTCTGCGGCAACGACGCGATCGGCCAAGTCGATCCATACGGGCTGTCTGAAGGACAAATTAAAGAATTTGCCAAGAAAATGGCCGTTAAGTTGTTTTGGCATAATGTCGCAGAGAAGTTTTTCAGGTGGTATAAGAAATGGCCCATATCGGCGGATATGCTTTTAATGGCGGTGCATGGGAAAGCTGGACCGGGGCGGCATGTTTTCCCCGAAGACGGGCAACTGGCCGCTGCGATAAAATCCTCGCAAGAATATAAGAATGTGATTTCTGATTTAGTTAAGACGCAGACGGAGGCCTATAAAAGGCATGATCTGCGAGGTAAGTCGATGCGTTTCAACAAAGGGGACCTAAAGACTGCGGTAGGCAAGGCGCGGTATGACTTAAATGGCGATGTTTGCAAGAGGAAGAGTGGAAGTGCTCGCTTGGATTTGCGAGTTAGGGTCTTTGATGATTATGATTTTCACGAGTGGGGCGAGAAGGAATTGAAGGAAAATGGTAAATTCCTGTTTGTAGGTAACAACTTGGCGTATTCGAGCCAGAAAAATGGCTATTTGGAGGTATATCCGTGGAGTGTGTCCTTTGATGAAAAAAGAAAATGGCCATGGTAGTGAGAAGAGTCATCAATACGATTAGGGAAGTAATCAACGGCATCGAGAAACGTCCGTGGATTCCAATGGCGTTGTATCTTGGGGTTTTCGTTGTTTTTGTCATTGTCCCTGGGCTATTGATCGCTAATCTCGTCAGTTCGAGATGGCGGCCAATGCCGGAGTTGACGCCGAGTGCGAAACTGGCGATCGAACAGGTGGCCGATCTTGTGTATTCGGTATTGCATATTGTCGGTGCTGTTGCAGTCGTTGTTGTGCCAGTCGTCATGCTTTGTGCAAGGAAGTTCCTCGCGGCTTTCTACACGCTAATACTTGGAATATCTGGAGTTGCGGCTTCGATGTTGTTCCTGCTTGTCACTGCCCCGTTGTGGTTTGTGGCCGCCATAGAAATTGTTGATGCGAAAGAAGCCGTCGGAGAGAAACTGGAACATGTTAAAACATACAAGGATTACCACGAGGCGTCTTCGGTTAAAACACTTCGTGAGATTCTTCCACCGGGGGCGACGGACATTACCACTCTTTACAGGACCTATTTTCAAGGATATTCCGTAGATTCTCGTTGCAGTGTTTCCAAGGATGATCTTATGAAATTCGCATCTGAGCGGAAGTATGTATTTAAGGAGCACAACCTCTTAGATGATATTAACCGTGGAGATGACTTTCGTTGGCACGACAAAGACGATACGCTGTTTTCTCAGTTTCCAGACATTGAGAACGGACAAGTCGTGAATCATCATCCTGACGGATATCTACGTTGCGTGGCAATAGATGGGCATGACGGGGGAACGCGAGCAGAGGAGGAATTGCTGTATCTCTACGATGTCAAGTGTTCCATCCTTTGGGTGAAATGTAGTCGGTAGATGCATTTTGGCTGGTGTATTGACACGGGGGACCTGATTGTGGCATCATACGCACACAGCGGGTTCCTGTATGCGGGATCAAGGAGGTAAAACATGAAAAGATTTGTTGTGGCGGCATTAGCTTGCTGTTCGCTATTGGCTTTTGCATCGGAGAAGGTGGAGGCGCTGCGCAAGTTCATAAAGGAACATGAGCAGATTGATTTCTCCACGGTTGAGGGAGACAAGATACGTGATGAAATCGAGGCTCGGAAAAATGCGCTGACCGAGGATGAAAAGAGAGAGTTCGATCAGCTTGAAACGTCGGACATGATGGCCAAGCTGCAAAAAGCCATGAAGGCGCTCCTTGAGGTTCCGATTGACACTCCGGCCGCAGGGGTTGACACTTTCGTTGACGAGGACATGTCGTCAGATTCCGTCTTTGGAGTCAAGTTTGGGACAAAGGTTGAGAAGCTGCGGATCGGGCCTGGCAGTGATGCTGGACCATTGGCGATTCTCGCAAACGAGACCAAGCTTAAGATTCCCAAGCCTGTGAAGTGGTTCACGACAGTTTCTGGGCAGCCGGACTTCCGCAATAAACGAATCTACCATTTGACGTTCAGGGCGGCAATTCCAGAATCTATGTCACAGGCTGAAGTGGACAAGGGCATCAAGCAGCTTGAGGAACTTATGAAGGCCAAGTTTGGGGCTAATTGCATGGATGATAACGATCGGGGTCGTGAGTTTTTGGTGAGAATCTCCGACTCAAATAATTCAAATAGCTCGATTGGCATGGCTAATGCCATTGCGAAAGGATTCCCCGATCTAAAAGTGCCGCGAACAATCGCACTGAGCGTAGAGAACAGGCGTGTAGCCAAGCTTGACCCTGAAATCCCACAGCCGGATGACGGGGACGGCTTTGCTGATGACCTGAAGATCCCGGAGGGATTGCAGCTGGAAGAGCCGGAGACGCAGGATGAAGTCGTCCGGGAGCGTCAATATGCTGACGACGAGGTGTTCGCAAAAGCCCTTGCTGACCCGAAGGAATACAAAGACCTCCTGAAGAAGACCACGGCGCTTTACAAGAAAATCTTCCGCACCAAGCGCGACCTTGCCGTCGCGTATTTTCGGAAGAACAAGCTATGGCGGACTATTGGCATTGCAGGAAGCGGGTTGAATGTGACTAGTTTCAACTTTGAACGCACCTATTGGGCTGGGGCGCAGTATGCACAAATCAAGATATCGGCGCAGTATCCGCTTCGCGACACATATTTGGCCAAGGAGGGCTGCACGGTGCCAGCGGCTGGTTATTATGCCGTCCTGACGGACTTTTACGGGGAACTGTCGAGAGTTGACGCGCTCAAGGACGAGGCGGGCATCGACGCGATAATGCCAGAGCCAAAGAAATACGTTCCGCAGCAAACGATCGACTTCAAGCTGATCAACGGAATGCAGGGCGGCATTTATCGATATAAGGCAACAGTGAATCCCGGAGAGGAAGGCGAGGTCTATCTCCGTGCCTACGAGGTGACAAAGGGAACTCGCCTATCTGCAAGCCGCATGAAGCAGCGCACACTAGAAAAGGTCACGGGTGGTGGCGAGCAGGTCATAGGAATTGGCAAGGAGTTTACGATATACGAGGGTGACTGGAATAAATACTATGCTGCGCGTATCGAGATATGGTTTATTCCGGCAAACGGTGGCAAGCCGCGCAAACTGAAGGAGAAGCTGTTCCGCGTTCAGGGTTGGATGTTCTAATGCCATTCGCACTTCCATCATGTTGAAGATGTCGAGAATTAAACGTTTTGTTCTGGCGACAATCCGCGGCGTTGAAAAGCGTCCGTGGATTCCGATGGTAATCTATCTTGGGGTCTTTGCCCTGTTTGTGCTTGCAAGTGGACTGCTGCTTGCTGACATGATAGATTCTCGCTGGCGGCCATTCGGTGATTTTACGAAAGAGGAGAAAGCCGTTATCAGCGATGTCGGCGACTATATTGGCTGGGCGGTTGTCGCGGCAGGCGTCTTTTCCTGCGCCGTTGTGCCGCTCATAATGCTTTGCGCTGGGAGATTCCGCGCGGCATTTAATACGCTTGTCATGGGAATCGCCGGAATCGGAGCGTCTGTCACCTTTTTCTTTCTAACCGGCCCGTTGTGGTTCGTAATCGGGCTTGAGTCTGCAAAAGCAACGGATGCCTTTGGCGACAAGGGCGCGGAAATAGAGTTTTACAAGACCTATGACGAGGCGGCATCGTCGGGGGACGTCCGCAAGATCCTTCCTCCCGGGGCGAAGGACATAACCGTTGTGCGCAAGCTGTATTTCCAGGGCCACTCGGTAGATTTCCGTTGCAGTCTTCCAGAAGAGGACTTCAAGAAGTTTGTCGCAAAGCGCAAGTATGTCTTTAAGGAATACAACCTCGCGGAAGGCGGTAGTGGGTGGAGCTTTCGCTGGAACAAAGAGGATGACGCACTGTTCTCCCAATTCCCTGATGTCGTAAACGGGCAAGTTGTGGATCACCACCCAGAAGGGTATCTGACTTGCGTCGCGAACGACCATCTTGACGGTGGCAATCCAAACGAGGAAACGCTATTGTATGTTTATGATAAGAAGTGCTCTATCCTCTGGGCTCAGTGCTGGCGCTAGGGCGGTGATTAGAAAGATCGAGGCGAAACCGAGCATTCCAGCCGGAGTGTATTTCGGCGTGTATATGGTGTCGTGGGCCGTGGCCGCGCTGTCGGCAACTCATCTCGTCGATTCGAAGTGCCGCTTTCTATCGTGGCTGATGCCGTCTTCGGCTCTAATGTATGAGGATGTCTGCCGAGGGATGGATCATGTCGTGCTGACGGTTGGCGTGGTCGCAGTCATCGTGGTTCCATTCGTCATGCTGTGCGCAAGGCGATTTCGCGCGTCCCTCAAGACCTTGCTCATCGGGTTCGCGGGGATCGTCGCATCGCTCGCCTTCTCGTTCCTGACGGAAGACATGCTGTTCTTCGTGTCGCTTAGCGTAGATAACGCCCGCAAGGATGCAATGCGGAGCGCGGAAGTGGAGCGTTGCGCAGAATAGTCGCCCTGTCAGATCGGCAGCCTGATGGTGAATGTGGAACCTTCGCCTAGCCGAGATTTGCATGTGATTGTGCCGCGGTAGAAGGCAACGATAGACTTGGCCAGGGCGAGCCCAAGCCCGAAGCCTGGTTGCGAAACGGCGTCTTTTGTGCGGAAGCCTCGGTCGAATACTTTCGACGCCACTGCCGGATCGATTCCGATTCCGGTGTCGGAGACGGAAATTTCAATGTTGTCTAGCGTCTTGAAGGCCGTAACGGCGACGCTGCCGCCAGAGGAAGTGAACTTGATTGCGTTGTCGATTACGTTGCCTATCAGTTGTTGGAACTTTGCCCTATGACCGACAAAAGTTATTGGTGCTTTGTCCATTGAAGCGGATAGCTTTACGCTCTTTGCCTCGGCGGTAGGCGCATAGAGATCGACTATGAAGTTTATGATTTCGGAGATGTTTTGTTCGCTTGGTTGCTCGCGTTCGACAAAGGCGTTGTTTCTGGCTATTTCGGCATGAGTCTCGAAAAGCTCGATGATCTTGTCGCACGATTCGGCGATAAGTCCCGCTGCCGTTTCGGGGCTGCACGATCCATCGTAGATGCACTGCGCCTGCTGGGAGATGTGGGAAATCGGGGTTCTGATGTCGTGCAGGATGTTCCGAGTAAGTTCGCGGAGTTCCTGCGCCTGTTGTTCCTGTAGGGAGAAAAGCCTGTTGAACGACGTTGAGAGCTGGTTTATCTCGCAAATGTCGGAGGTGGAGGAGATCCGGCATGTCCCGCCTTTTTCCGTGAGCTCGTCGGCGTACTTGGCAAGTGACGTGATTGGTTTTGCAATGCCATTTGCAAGAAAGCGGATGACTATATAGCCAATGGTGGTTGCGACTGTAGCGGCGGCGACGAGCCAAAAGGTGATCCAGAAGTATTCTGCCGTCGCGCGCCCCCAGTGTTCATGACCCAATCCCTCTTCAAGCGTGGACCATCCAAGCGCTACTGCAACGGATGAGACTAGCGTCAAGGCGCAGATTAGCGTGGGCATCATGCGGTGCGCAATAAGCTTCCGCAGAGGGAGTGTCTGATTATTTGAGCACATAGCCGAATCCTCTTGCCGTAAATATGACATTTGGTTCGCCGTTGGCGCACAGTTTTTTTCTAAGCGAGCAGACGCGAGTTTCTACGACTTTGGATGAAGGCATATAGTCCATGTTCCAGACATTCCTCAGTATTGTCCGCACCGAGATGGTTCGGTTCATGTTCTGCATGAGGAGTTCCAGAAGTGCGTATTCCCCAGATGTAAGGCTGATCGGATGTGACCCGCGCCAGACCTCGCGTGTTTCTTGGCGCAGTGTGATGTCATGCGCTTTCAAGACCCTGCCGATGCGCGCGCGTCTAGAACGTCTCATTTGAGCTTCGACGCGCGCAAGAAGTTCATCGCGGGCAAATGGCTTTCCCAGATAGTCGTCTGCGCCGCTGTTAAGACCGATGACCTTGTCAGAGGCGTGGTTGAACGAGCTTAGGACGATTATGGGGGTTTTTATTTCTCTTTGCCGCGCTGCCTTGATTAGGTCCAGCCCGGAAAAGCTGCCGTCAAGTGCGACATCAACTATCGCAATCTCGTACGGTTTCTCTGATATTAGGCGGAGACCCTCCACCCCCGATGAGACGCAATCGCAGGCAAAGCCTCGGAGAATGAGTCCGGCGGAGACGAAGTTTGCAGTTTCCATGTCGTCTTCAACGACAAGAGCTTTTGGTGTTGCTATGGCATTCATCGTGAGTACATTATACCTAATTTTTCTGATCGCTGCTTCGCTAAGTTCAAATTTTATTGAACTTTGGGAG
>Ga0265299_10003148_pt1 | contig 16299 bp, 19 predicted proteins | sample AusTroGonzalo_MG_4_FD_193485 | JGI IMG/M metagenome (GOLD analysis project Ga0265299, IMG submission 193485) | Bovine rumen microbial communities from tropical cattle in Woodstock, Queensland, Australia - Gonzalo_02 | ecosystem: Host-associated > Mammals > Digestive system > Stomach > Rumen ... | reverse complement strand
CCTCTCCAACAATCCCTATGAACTTCGACATATAACGTTTTTCGTCGTACAGGCGGATGGTGTTGGTTTCCTTCCCGTCGATGAAGTTCTTTAAGTATTCAATGCAGGAATTGAAGTCGTGAACGAGGATGATTCGGCACACCCTTGGGTCGAGTTTGCTGCATTTTCCACGTTCAAGCGCAGACATCGCGACTTCAAGGTTGCAGTATTCGTGCGTGAGGTGGTGCTGCATTCTTCCGGCGAACTTATGTGCGATTTTGTTGGACGAATCCGTCGCGCAAATTTCGTCTATGTATTTACAGACGCCGTCCGCGAGAACGCTTAACTCGGAGATTGCGTCCATCAGTTCTTTCGCCGGAATCTTCTCGCAGTCCTCCATATTGCCTTCCATAATCCGTTTCACGGTCGGGTTTCCGACAATGTGGAAATAACTCCATCTCAAATCTTCTGTATTCATAAATGTTTTATTCATAGTCGATTCGGTAAATATGGTAGCAGAGAACATAACCTTGCCAATCATCGCCGAAGTCCTCGTCGTCGAGGTATTCGCACTGCGGTTCGAGCGTTCCGATGTACTCACCCCACTTGTGCCAACGCCAGCCGCCGCCCTTCCAAGCGTTCTCCTTGTCTTGGAAAACAGGGCAGAACCAAATGAAGTATTCGTGTCCGTCGTTCTCAAGGCGCTCCCCGAATCTGTCGAGAACCTGCTGCACGTTGTCGCAGACCCCGTATTGGGAGAGATAGTTCGGGTTGGGCACCCAATTCCCGTCGCCGTCCTCGATTATAGAGGGGTTCACGTCAAGTCCGAGGTATCCCATTTCATTTTCACTCTTCCCCTTCAGTTCCTTGAATATATTCGGTTCCACGCCGAACCAACCCTCTCCTCCGATGTAGCATCCTTTGTGCGGATGGTATGCGTCCGCTTTGCCGCTGTCCAAAAACGGGAGGGAATCTTCAATGCGACCAAGGTTTTCTTTGGTGAAGATTTCGTTGATGCGTTTGACTTCGTCCCAGTCAATAGTAAGTTCTCTTATCATTGTGCGTTATTTTGTGCGTTATTTTACATAAATGTTCCGTGAAAAGATTCCTCCTTTCAAGGTGGAATATGAAACGGAACGAATAAAGTTGTTTATAAAATGGTTCATATAAATATATTAAGTTCTTTGAAATATTGGTATCGTGGTTGGTCACAGAAACAAAAACAGACTGTTTGTGACCGTAAAACCAAGAAAACAGATGTTTTATATGTAGGTGTGGGACACACCGAATCAAAGCGTGTGGAGATGCGGGAAATGATTTTGAATGCCATAGGACATTCAAAGCAAACAGCATCGTTGAATCACGAAGATTCCGCCCTTTAGGGTGGAATTAGTTCACTTCATACTCGTCGAACATCCCAAGTTCCGCATAGTCGTCGAAACACCCGCCGAGATGGTAGTAGATTCGGTCACCGCAGACGTTGCAGGTGAAGCAAATCATAAGACCGTTCTGCGAGTCATAGAACCCGTCGCAGTGCCAAGCGTTCAGTTTTTCCTCCCAACCTCCCCTGCACATAAAGTTGCAGGAACAGTCAAGGTTTATCGCATACTCATAGTCCCCGACCTGCGGGAGGTAGGGGATGTCGTATTCTTTTCCGTTACTTGCGTGTAGTTTCATAGTTTATTCTTTTATTGAATATAATGGAAAACAAAAAAAAAAGAACGGAAATTCCGTTCTTTTTTCACCATTCTATCTGCGGTATTTCAGGCACCCCGTTGTTCCTGCCTTCCAAATCGAACCAAAGGAACATACAGGAGGTTTTCCTGTAATGGTTCAAATGGTCATAGAGGTATTGCATAGACACTCTCCGTATCTCGACATTCAGTCTGATTTTCACAAGTGCGAAATCATCGTGACCATACACATCCTCCATACTGTTGTTCGCCTTTTCAACCGCCTCGCACCGAAGTATGTTCAGTTCGTTCGGTTGCAGGTCGCCCCTGTGAACCTCGTTCACACACACCTGTCGGTAAACCTGTTTGTTCACCAATGATGAAAAAACGACGGTTGCGAAATTCCCTTCTGTCATCGCTATCTCGACGAGCATACGTCTCACCTCGTTATCAACGTGTTGCTCATATAAAAGGTCGTCCGCGACGTCGATGTCGCAATTCCAACAACTTCCCATATTGTTTTGTATATGCTTTCTCGCGATTTCGATTACTTCATACTTTGTCATTTGCAATAGATTTTGCGTTCAAGAAGTTCTCCGATTTCGGTGTCGTACACAACATAGTATTGGCAAGGTTCCTCGTATGCGAGTCCGTTGGTCATCGCGAATGCGTTGTAACCGATTATGCTCCCGTTCACCGCGGCGTTCGTGATGGAAGTGCAGCAATGGAAGTGTCCGAGAAAAATGCGGTCTTGGTTGAATGTGTTGTTCCATTTCAGACTCAATCTGTTCAACGCGGGATAGATGCCGCAGACAGTCCCGCTTCCGCTTCCCTTGATTTGAAAACCGTGGCAGAATATGAAGCGTCTGTTGTCCTCTGTGTCCACGATTGCCAATTCGCTGTCTGGGATATTGAACACAATGGGGAGTTTGGCGGTCTTGCAACGCTCCTCTATATTTTTGTACATCAACCATTCATAGGACATTTTGTATCCGTTTGCGTGCTGTATCTTTTTTGTCGTGCGCGAATGGTTGCCAACAATGCCGATGAACTGAATCTGTTTGAGGTTTGTATTCTCGCACAGATGGCACAGACCGCTGTAGATGAGGTTCTGCGCCACCCAAGTCGCCTCAAGGGGGGAAAGTCCGTTGCCCTGCGCGAGTTCGTCGTGTATGTAACCTGAAATGGTGTCTCCGAGACTTGCGAATATCAGACTTTCAACGGCGTCCTTGTTGAGGCAGGCGGCAAGGTTTGTGAAATAGGTCTCAATCCTCTGCTTTGCGATTTCAATGTTGTATTCATTCTTTCCGAGAACCGACGCGGAGGTGACTGTTTCCTCGATGTGGGCGTCGGAGAAAAGCGCGATTGCATATTTGCTTCCCTCTTTCTTTTTCTTGAACTTGAACTCATATTTCTCAAACGGGAGTGATTCAACGTCCTTGAACTTCTTGAAGTTCTCGTATTCGGGGTCTGTTTCCGCCGTTTCCTGAACTGCGGTTTCACATTGTTTTGGAATCGGGTTCTTGAACGTGTAGGTCACTCCGTTTGACTTCACAAACCCGTTTTCCTTCAGTCTGTCCGCTATCGTGCGCCGACTGATTGGTATTTTCTTGGCAAGTTGGCGTATGCTGTCATACTCCGAACCGTCGCTGCCGACTATCCTTGAGGATATGCCTGTCCTGATGTTGAAATTATTGTCCATATATGCGTTTTATTTAATTGTAATATAACAAAAAACGATTGGAATTTTACGATATATCGTTGATATATCAGCGCATAACGCATCCATATCAAAAATTAAATATGCTTTGTTCACAACCTTGGTAATAAATTGTATTGTCGCCTGTCTTTTTATACTTCTTGTATTTTGCGAGTTCATCATCCTTGAGTTTGGCGAAACGTCGGATTATTTCCACATATTTCGCTATTTGGTCTGGTTCCGACAATTTGTTCATCAACCAATCTATCGTATATTCAGCGAATTTCGGCAACGGCGACGTCATTGACGCGGTGTGATTGACGTTCATCCTGTACGAACACTTGCAGTTTTTCGCATAAGTGTCCACTACTGCACTCACGCTGTTTCCCGACTCAAGTTCATAGAAAAACTCTTCTATTCTCATAATGGGGCGTTTCAGACTTTCCCTCAATTCAGGGAAATGGTTTTTGTCGGTGTCCACCTTGAACAGATGGAAGATTGTGTTCCTCAATGCCTCTTCGTCGAAATGGTACAGTTCATCATAGTTGTCCAAATACATATTGACAATTTCCATCAATGCCTTTTCAGTTTTCTTTTGACTCATAATTCAGTTTGTTAAAACAATTTCCGTTTCGCTTCGCCGATTCGTTCCTCGGCAATCCTGTAATACTTTTCGTCGATTTCTATGCCGATGAACTTCCTTTCCGTGTTCACGCACGCGACGCCGACGCTTCCGCTTCCCATACAGTTGTCGAGAACGACATCGCCCTCGTTGCTGTGTGTTTTTATGAGAAACTCAAGCAATGCTGTCGGTTTCTGCGCAGGATTGGAACCGGCGTCGTTGTTGAAACGCAAGATGTTTTTTTGGCATTCCTGTCCGTTGTTGTAAGTGAACGAACCGTTCTTGTGCGCCAATATCTCGTCGTACCTGTCGTCTATCCCGAACGTACTGCACAGCAATTTCCATTGTTCCCTTGTCGGCAACTGTTTGCCGCTCATCTTGTTGGACAACCAACCTGTCTTGTTGCCGTTCCTTGATTTTATCAGCACGCTTACAGATGTGAACGAAAGTCCGAGTCGCTCCATATTTTCCTTTATGATTTTCGAGAAACCCATAAACGGGGGTGTATGGCAGAATACCGAAATCGTTTCGCAGGACTTCAATGGTTGCCTGCTTGCAGATTGGTTGCCCATACAGTCCTTTTCCCACACCCAATCGTATCTGTACATAGACGGGTTGCTCAACCTCAACGAAGAGGCGAACGGTTCGGCGCCGAAAAGCAGAACTGTCCCGTAGGGTTTCAATACCCTTCTGTAATGCGCCCACAGTATGTCGAGTGGAATGCTTTTTCCCAATTTGCGGGCGGTCGTCCCGTACGGCAAATCACACAATATCAAGTCCACGCTTCCGTCTGGTATGTCCTTCATCACCTCAAGGCAGTCGCCGTTATAAAGTGTCGTTTCGCTCATTTTCAAAAGAACGATATATTGTTGATATATCTAAAATTTTCCTGTGGAACCAATGCCTCCACGGTTGGCGTTTCCGAATGTGTAAACCTTTTCCATTGACACGCCGCCTGACAGCAACCATTTTATCTTCTGCCATACGCTCGCGTGCTGCGTGAGTTGAATCCTGAACTGCAACACCCTTGTGCCTGCTGGTATGAATGCGTCCTGCGTCGGATACACGAGACACTTCCATTCGTCGCCGTCGCCGCAATATGAGCAATCAATCACGCCCATACTGTTCGCGAGGAGTATTCCGTATTCCCTGAACGACGACGAGCGCGGCAGGACGTGCGCCTCATATCCTTTCGGCAGTTCCACGCATATTCCGAGCGGTATCATAGCGTACTCTCCCTTTCTCAACATAACATCTTCGGGGACGACGATGTCATACCAGTCCCCGTTCTTTATCCTTTTTATCCCTGCGTTGTGGTGGCAGGTGCGGTATCTGAATTTCGTTTTCATTGCTTGTGTTATTTTCCTATTGAATTGATTAACTTGTCGAGCGATACAACGGATATGTGGAATGTGACTCTCAACCTGTCGGGTCTTTTAATATTCATCCCCTTCCCGAACACGCTCTCCACATAGTCCAACATCGGATTTGGAAAATCCATAATGACAGGCGGACTGTTGTACGGGATTTTCTGCGACAGCAGGTATTCGACATATTCAAGAAAGTCCGATTTGCACAGGGCGTCGTACAGTCCCACGCTCATAATCCTGTCGAAAAGTATCGCGATGGTGCCCTGTCTGAATATACCCGCCCACTGTGATGAGAACAGGTTTATCTGATACCCATAGTCGTCCCTCGCTATCCCGTCGTCGAATATGAAGTCCTTGATGTACACAGGCGAGCATACTCCTATGGACGCTCCGTTTTTATCAACGGCGATGTCTTTAAGAATTTTTGAGTCTGTAATCATTCAGGTTCAATCGAGGGTGTCCAAAAGTTCTCTGAATTTCCTGAAATCCTCCTCGTTCTCGAATTGGATTGCCGCATTGATGTTGTTCGTGTCTGAACAAATCTTTATGGTGTTCTTCCTGTCATAGCGGGTCTTTGAGGATTGGACGTGTATCACCGTTCCGTCCCCCGCTTCATAGGCGAATGACTTGTTCACTTCGTCGGAGACGAAAATGCCGTTATTTGTTTCATTTGTGCTTTTTGCAATCAAATCGCTCATAACTGTTTAATTTATAAGTTATTTATACACATCATTTCTTTACAGAGTTTCTGTGCGTCGGGGTGGGCGGCGGAATCGTTCCGCATTTTTATGAACCTGTCCCATCCTGTGTTTTTTTCATCCCACACTCCGCACTGATAAAGTTCAACTGCAAGGCACAGTGGCAGAAGTTCCCTTGCCTGCTGTGGTTTCATTCCACTGTTCCGCATAACGTGATATACAATTTCACTGTGTTCAAGGTTTTTCTCGAACAGTTCGTCGTTGTCCTTGTCGTTTCCGTACCAATAGGGTTTCACGAACTGCATATTGCCCTTCGTCTCGTCCACATATCTTGTGGACTTCATAAGCGAAGAGAGGGAAACGTGCGTCCTGAACTCGTCCGCTATTCCCCTTGAGCACACCCAAGCGAATGTCCTGCGGTGTTTGAAATACTCGTCTATCTTGACGCCGTTGTAGGTATCGCCTTTCACTTCATTTTCTTTCAGGAAATGAAGGCATTTTTCCATAATGGTTTCCGCGTCGGCGTTTCCGTTTTCCAAATTGGTCGCCGTCTCCACAATCACCCTGAAGTTCGTCGTTATGCAGATTACACCCTGCGGTGCATATTTGACGACGGAATATCTGTTTTTAATTATTTGGTTCAGGATGAGTGATATGAACCCGCCGCTTGGTTGTGCGACAAGTTTGCAGGTGCCGAACTCAAGCGGGCGGAGGTGTCCCTTCGCTATCATTTCAGTCACGAATTTCTTCGGGTCTTTATGATACGACTTCCTGTTGTAGCAGATGCCCGCGCAATAGTCGATGTGGGCGAGCATTCCGTCAATGCCATCACCCTGTATGATTTCCCTTACGCTTGAATCTATGAGTTGCATAGTTGTATGTTTTTGTTATTGTGGTATCTGTGTCGGTGAAAACGCGTCAAAGTTCTTGTTGATGCCAAGTCCGCCCAATGCGCGCTCTATGTTTTCCTGCGGTGTGGATTGGTGTATGTTTCCGTATCTTGGAGTTGCGTCGGCAAGCGGAACCATAACGTCCGCACCCTCCTTGAGTACCATACCCGTTTCGTCGATGCGCATCTTTCGGTAGTCAATGGACATTTCCATCCTGTCGTTCTTGCCCATACCGTCACGGATTTTCAGAATTTTCAAGTTGTACGTCCCGTTGATTCGCATATCTTGGTTCTGTATGATGCCGTAGATTGTGTCGGCGGTGTGGATGAGTCCTGCGGACTCCGCAATGCCGCTCATCGTGATGTCGTCGGAATCGAACGCCCCCCTGTTTGACTGCGTTGCCGTTACTATCAGGCATTCCTGCTTCACCGCAATGGCACGCAGGTCTTCCGAAATCTGCTTGATTTTGTTGTACAGGTCTTCGGAATTTATATTCCGATAGTTCGCCATAATGTTGATATAGTCTATCACAACAACGTGTACCTTGAACCCTTCAACTTCCTGAATGTGCTTGATATAATTCTCCACGTCAATCGTCGTGCAGCAAGAGGTAGGGTATTCTCGGATGAAAAGTTTTCCCATAGGAAGTATCTGCTTCTGCCTTAACTCGGATATTCGTTTGGACATCTTGTCTATGTCGACAGACTCCCTGTCGTACATATCAATGTTGATGTCGAGCATATTGGCGCCCATACGCTTGATTACTTTCTTCGCGGACATCTCGCAGGTTATGAACAGGACGTTCTTCCCGCTCTTGACAAAATTCACCGCGTCGTTGCAAAGGAATATGCTGTTGTGACTCAAGAACCCGTTGGTATAGTATCTGTGGAAATCGTCGTCGACCTCGATGTCGTACATATTTTCCGAAACCCCTGTGTTTTTGACGGAGGCGACAAGTTCAACCCCGCTTTCCGTCTGTATGTAGTCTGGTCTTGAATCCTTGTTCAGGTCTTTTGCAAAAACCCCGTCGAACTCCGTGTCGAAAAGAATGTGGGTGTCGGCGCACCTCAACGTCCTGCCCCTCTCGGTCTTTACTTCCCACACTTCATAGGGAACAGTCTTTCCTATCGCCTTGATGGGTTTGTAACCGTTGTCGGTCTTTATTTCCCAATCGTCGACATCGAACTTGTCAATGAATTTTCTATAAGGTTGGATTGGTTCCATATTGTTTCAGTTATAAAGTAAAATAACAAAAAGATTTCCGTTTTTTATAAATATACTGATAATTTTTTGAATAAACATCTAAAACATTTTTTTATGAAGAAGATAAACAAAAAACTGAAGATATTAAGTTGCGGGGTGTTCACACTCCTGTATTTGATTGTGAGTGTAATCAGTTTGATTTGCAGTACGTCGTTCTTCAACCTCGCGCACAGCGGCATTATGAGTTGGGTGCTTGCAATAGGGTTCGAGTTGGGTGCAATGTCCTGCCTTCTCTCCACACTGATACTCCCCAAAAAGAAACTCGGACTCGTGTGGTTTATGTTTGTCGTGCTTACGCTCTTTCAGTGTATGGGCAATATGTACGCGGCGTTCATCAATCTTGAGAACTTCACCGATTGGATTGATATGTTCGGACTGAACGAGATGGAACCCATAGCGCAGAAACGCGTGCTCGCCGCAATTTCAGGTATCATACTCCCGCTCGTCGCACTCGGATTCATAAGGATTATGGCGAACATCCTACAGGACGGAAAATCACTTGAAATAAACGAATATGAAGAGGAAACGGAAACACCCCAAATGTTCGGTCAAACATCCGCGAATGAGGAAAAAAACGACCAAGAAGGCGACGTTGTGGTGAAGAACACCGTTGATGACGGCAATGCTGAAATGAAAACGGAAACAGAACCGAAGAATATTGAAAACAAGGAACCCGAAAAACAGGAGACAGTAATTGAAAAAACCGAATCCCCGAAAGTCGAAACCGTGAACGAAGAAACAAAAGCGCAATCCCAGAAAGCGGAGGTGAATGGAAATGTCAATACTGAAAAAGAAACGGATAAAACCGACGCAATGGGAAAAAGCACGGGTCGCATTTGGGACAACCATCTGAACGCAGAGGTGGGTTGATTGAACCGCCTCTTGACTGAATACAAGCAATCGACATACCCTGCCGATATATAATTGTCCATTTGGTCTTATTATAAATAATAAAATATAAATTGAAATTATGAAACATATACAGACAATATACGAGTTCAACCAACAGAGAAAACGCACGGAACACCTTATGCTCGACACAAGTTACGGAGAGGTTCTCGTAATCCAAAACGAAGGATACTGCGAAGTCTATATCGGCGACAACTATGACGACTATCTCGGCGACATAGACTGCAATATCACAGATAATGAAAGTTATATCAAGAAACTTGTAGAGGAACTGTTTAGTTAAGAATCACAGACAACAACGAAAATCCAAAAATACTGCAAACTGTAGTGAATACAAAAGAAAATATATTTGTTTATTCGGACTAAACAGAATATCATTGTTGGATTGCAATACCAAATGATAATTCCGAAATAAAAAAAGGTGATATATCATTGATATATCACCTTTTCGTTTTTGGCATATTTAGGTTAGGCAAGATATTCTCTCATAGAGTCGAGCGCCTTTTTGTACGCGTTTTTGACAACTCTTTCGTCAAGTCCCATTTCCTTTGCGACGTTGGTGATGGAGGAGCGACCGCCGTTCTTGAACTCGCGCAGTCCTGTCATAAGTTCAAAAACGATGCGTTCATTGCTGTTCAGGCGGTCGAGCGCGGCGGCGATGTCCATCGACAGACCTGCATTGCAGGAATTGGCAGGAAGTTCATCGCTGTAGGTGTCGGCAACGAACTCGTCGTCTGCGGAGTATTCTCCGTGCTCGTGTCCGTCGTTCGGGCGGAAGAGGTCGTAGTATTCGTGCGAGACCTTTTCATACCCCTTGCTTCCGTTTCTTTTGTTGTAGGGAATATGGACGAGGTCTCGTTGGTTGGACACCTCGTTCTTGGCATACTCGAACATTCTCTTGTATGCGTATCCGAGGAAGTTTCCGCCGCAGAGTTGCGGGTCATAAAGGCGGGCGGCGTCGATGCAGGCGATGCTGCACACCTGCATAATGTCGTCGAAGATGTCGCTGTGGACGTTGAGTCCGAAGATGGAGGCAATCTTCACGACTGCGTTTCTAAAGTCTCCGCTGCGGAGTACTTCTTCAATGTTTACGTTGTTTGCGTTGGCATTGGCGTTGTTGGTGTTGGTGTTTCTCGTTTCCATAGTCTTTGTTTTTTTATTGGTTATTGGTTATTGTTATCGTTCTTGTTTCGATTGCTAAAATACACGTTTTTACAATACGTTCGACAAAAAATTGAAAAAATTTTCTCGCTGATTTTTAATAAGTTAGAAAAAAGTTTCAAAAATATTTCATTTTTTGTCGGATTTTTTGGAAGAAAAAATGAAATTTGGGCGCAAAACATAGAAGTTCACTGTGATTATAAATATAGAAAACATAGAACAGGATGGCACCGATAAGCAATTATCTTATTGTAGAAGACGTAAAAACGAAAACAGTATATGTGTACACAGACCCGTTTTCCATACCGAGCGCGTCATACGGTAACGCGTTCGTGTATGCCGACTACTTCAATAACTTATATCACATATACAAGATAAAACCTGAAGAAAACCCGACGCCATCGCATATACCGTCAGTAACAACGAACTACAACTACGCCTACTACAGAAACCTCTATGAGGAACTTGACACAGACGGCACAAACAACGGGTTCGATATGAAAATTACGCAATTCACCCAACTCGACCCCGACCTTTCACCGTCTGGCGGTGCCATCGAGTCAGACCAAAACATACACATATACAGACAGGTGAGTTCAAAGGTAGACCGTATTGAAATCGCAGATTCAGGCGGCAGCACCATCGACGTATCGCTATGGGATGTGTTTGACGAAACCCTTACAGAATATTACGACGGAATGGTGATTGGCGTGCGGGTTCCGTCGACACACAATTTGGATGACCCCAATTCAACGAATGTGGACAGAATCGCGCTTCGCATAAACGGAAGGAACACACTTGACTACAAGACAGTTGTCTACGACGATACGGTAAACAATAATTTTTATAAGAAATGCCTCGCTGGAAGCATACTCTTCTTCGTCTATAACGCAGGTGTGAAAACCGAAGGGTATGGCAGCGATTATTGGTACACCGATAAAATGTTCGGCGTATGGCAGAACATCACCATCGCCAACGTGTATGAGATGGGCGGAGGCGGTGAAATTATGACAAGCGTTACACATTCGCAGTTATCGTCGCTGATTAGCGGAGGAACCCTCGTTAAAGGTATGAAATATAGGATAACGGACTATGTTGCGACGACCGTACAATCCAATACGCAATCGGCGAACCATCCGTTTGACATCGTTGTCACCGCAATCGACGCGGACAAACTCGACAACCAAGCGACCGCATTGCCGCACAGCGGGGATACCTATTTCACAAACGCGCAGTTGAATATGTGGAAACTCTGGTACGACGTCAACAACGACACGACCAAATATGCGTGGGCGGATTCGACAAACGGAAAGGGTGTCATATACCGTATGATTGACGAATGGAACAACGACTGTTCTTATGATTTCAAAGGCATACAGTTCAAGCGGAAACTGACCGACGGAGTTCTTGACACGACTGGCGGAACGGATACTTTTGTATATACGTTCAACGCGTGGGACACCGTCAACCAAGAAATAAAGGACGCTTCATTGCTGCACGGACAGGCAGGGTACAGCGTGTATCTGAACAGGTGCAGCGACAACACAATAGGCGCTTGTTTCAACGAGGGTGTGAACAACAGGTACAGGCGACTGAATGACAATGTGTTTTTGAACAGATATGGCAGTTCCACAAGTCCGTTCAACAACTGTTTCGGAAACACACTCGGCATAGGGTGCGCGAACAACACATTCGGCGAGCGATGCTATAACAACACATTCGGAAATCATTGCGCAGGCAACACACTCGGCAACGATTTCGTGTCGAACAATTTCGGAAACGGGTGCAATTACAACACATTCGGCACAAGTTGCCAATACAATACATTTGCCGATATGTGCATCAGCAATACATTCGGAGATGTTTGCAGCAGCAATACATTGGGTGTTATGTGTATGGGAAATACATTCGGGGACAACTGCGAAGTAAATGTGTTTGGCGACAACTCCCAATCGAACGCGCTTGGCGACGATTTTGTGAACAACACATTCGGTTTTGCTTGTTCAAGCAATGTGTTTGGCGACAGTTGCGACAACAACGTATTTGAAAATAATTGCACCGACAACACATTCGGTGGCGGATGCACCAACAACACGCTCGGAAATTCGTGCAACCATATAATTTTTGGAAACAGCGGCACGCCGAGCGTCGGCGGAACTTACTGCCGAAACAACATAGTGGAGAACGGCAACCAATACATAAGGTTGTACCAGACGGTCAACGAGGGTTCGAGCAGCCATCTCCAAAACGTCTATATTGCACAGAGTGTAAACAATACAACCACATATCTCGACATCTCGACGATTGCAAGGGGACTTGCATACAGGACTACCGTCGGCAGAAAGTCGGACACCACACTGAACATCTACAATGAAGATGATTCGAGCGGAGGAGGGCAAGGTATTCAAGGAATACAGGGAATACAGGGTTTACAAGGACTTCAAGGTGTTCAAGGGACAACAGGTTTACAAGGAGTTCAAGGAACAATAGGTTTACAGGGTTTACAAGGACTTCAAGGTGTTCAAGGCACACAGGGAACGCAGGGTGTTCAAGGCGTTCAGGGCAGTCAGGGTACACAAGGATTGCAGGGTGTGCAGGGCGTTCAAGGAAGTCAGGGTACGCAGGGTACTCAAGGATTACAGGGAGTACAAGGCACACAGGGAACGCAGGGTACGCAAGGCATTCAAGGTACTTATGGCATTCAGGGGATACAGGGTTTACAGGGTATTACTGACTACAGTTTCACGCATACAACTAATACGACCGTTACAAGTCCATACACATTCACCTGCGCCGCTAACCAAAGAAATTCACAGATGATTACTACAGGTGCCAACCTAACACTGAACATCACTTGTAATAATGGTTCCGATAATTACTTGTGGATTATAAACTCATCAAGTTCCGCAGATATTGATGTGGTAATCGGTACGGTCACTTATAATGGCAACACATTATCCGCATCATCAATATACCTTCCGTCAGATGGAATAAGTATTCCGAAGTCAGGTTTATGCGAGATTGGTATCATAATAAATGCAGATGGATGTATTATAACCTCAAGGAATGACCTTTCTCCAAGTGCTTAAAAATAGAATTATGAATTATGCCGAAAAGAGAATATAATACTAATAATGACAACTGGGAACTGATTTTTTACGCGCCCCTTGTAGAGGATTATGAGGAAAAAATCAATAAGGTTACAGGCGTTAATAACACATCGTATCCAAGTTTAGACACTGCGAAGGGTTTATATGTGAATGCAAGGTCAGCTGGTCAATGTGGTTGCAAATGGATGATGCCGCAATCTTTCTTGAACAAGTTTTCTACGGATTCCAATCATAAGATGACTGTGTTGTATGAATGGACGTTCATTGATGTATCATCATACCAGATGTTCCCATTAAGAGGTGACAACACAAATACAAATAATGTGACAACGGCTTATGTTTGGGGGGTGTCATATAGAGGTATTGGTAGTTATTCTCACGTCACCCCAACTAATACACCAATAACAGTACACTCATTAGTCACATACGACTACACAACCCTGTCTTCAGTGCAAGTTGATTATGAGTGGTGGGATTCTTTGGGTAGTTCATTGAACGGTCACAGTTCATTTTCTGCAATAACAAAACCGCAAAATTGTCCTTATATCCGTACTTGCAACTGTTTCCGTACCAACACGACTGGTGCCACTGTTGGCTGGATAAAAGACATAAAAATAAGCATACCCAAAAGATGAAACGGGAACATATATTACAGCAACAATCGCCGCTACCATCAGGATACAGACAACTTGAGTATCTTGAAAGCACAGGCACACAGTATATAAGAACGGGTGTTATACCGACTTTAAGTATTGAATGGTATCTTGACTTTCAAGCGACATCCCATACATCTGCAACATCACAAGGTTCGATTAGATATACTAATAATTCATTCACACTATTGTTTGATATATACCAGACTCAATTTAGGTCCCAATTTGGTTCATACCCTAATCAATGGGTTGAAAATTTTGAACCTGTAGATACTAACAGACATTTGTGGCACATAAAGAATGGATTAGTTGAGTTTGACAATGAAGTGAGAACACATACATTGTTTACATCAATTAACAATCCGACTGAAGTTTATTTGTTTGCAAGAAATGATGGTAATGCGAATTTCAAGGTTAAGGAAAAAATATTCAGAAGCACATTTGTAGGTTTACGTGATTATTTACCCGCACTCCGTATCGCAGACAGCAAGCCAGGTCTATATGACCTCGTGAATAACCAATTTTACACAAACGCAGGCACGGGAGAATTTCTTTATGCCTAAACTTCAAACTGACAAAATAAATATTGTTTATAAATAAACAAACATCAAAATGAACTATTACTATTTCAAGATAAGAAACAATCGTCCGTTGGCAATTTCCATCTTTACCGAGCCTGTGGACACAGAACTGAACAGTAATTTCAGGGAGATGACAAGTGAGCAGATTGACTTCTACCTTGAACACCCAACTGCAAGCATCCAAGAAATAGAGAGGTGTGAGTTGAATCCTCCTTATGTGCCGCCAACGCCCGACATTGAGGAAGTGCGTGCAAAAGCCATTGAGGATATTGACAAGATGTCCCGTGATACATTAGGCAAGAAGGTGGATGTGCTTGGTTTCTGCGATGCAATCGCAAGCAGTGTCTATAAGCCGTCAAGGGCGGATTCGGTCTATACGGACGATGAGGTTCTCAAAACCGCAGACGACTTCCTGCGTATCGGAAAACTGTGCCGTGACAAGGTGAAGGAGTGCATCCCGCTCATTGAGGCGGCGGAGACTGAAACCGAAATAAATGCCATTGTGGATTCCGCGAACGCATACTTCCAACAGATTGTCAGCACGGGCGACACCCTTGAAACACACAAACGCAACAAACTCCGTGAAATAGATGTATATGATATATCCGAAAACGTGAACGGTTTCTACCTTGGCGACACATTGTTGTGGCTTGACAAGGACACAAGAACAGGTTTGGTCAACACCCTAAATTCAGCGGTCATTGTCGGAAGGGAAAACGTCAATATCTGGTTTTCAGGACTTTACATAACACTTCACATAGAGGATGCGAGACAGATGCTTGCTGCGCTTGAAATCTACGCCACCGATTGCTACAATGTAACGGCAATGCACAAAATGCAGGTTAATGCGATGGATGACATTGAAAGCGTTGACTCATTCGATGTCACAGCGGATTATCCGCAGAGGCTTGTATTCAATATTCAGCACGCGTAGTTATGAAAAGGGAACATATAAAATCAGAAAGTTATATTGACTGGTTGAAGTCATTGGGATGCGTGTTTTATTGCAAATTTGATGAGAATTATGGAACCGATGATTTGATTAACAACGTTCCATTAACTTTAAGCGGTCAAGGTGTTTGTACCTATGACACCCAAGAACAAGGATTTTACATAAAAACTCCGAATTACGTTGGCTCTTCGGTTGGAGTGTGGAATAATGGCATCAACGGTCAGTTATTTCAAAACAACAACCTCACATCGTTACAAACCGTTAAGAAGATAACAACAGCATCGAACAAGCAGTTTATGTTTGTTAGTCAGAATACAAACAATGCGAGTTATCAATTTGCAATATCTGCCGTTGGAAATACAGGTTCATACACCTGCTCGGCTTGGCCAAGCGGGGTCGTTAATACTGCTCGTGTAATGGACAGTGAAAATAATCAATATTGTTTGTATAGTGGCGGTGTTCAATTCAACAGCCTACCGATGTCTAATTATCCTTATGAGAACCCGATTAACTGGGTGTCACAATCAGGTCTGTTGTTAGGGAATGCTATTCATAGCAATAAAGTAAACGTAGAATATTACTTTTATAAGTTTTACATTTTTAACACCGTGTTGGATTTACAAACAATACGAAAGATACAAGGATATGAGCAAGAGAGAACATATAGTACAGCAACAATCGCCGCAACCCTTTATTGATATGCCCTTATCATACGGTGATTTGACAGACCATATAAGTG